>MDTG01185697.1_pt1 | contig 32907 bp, 32 predicted proteins | sample 811421 | NCBI WGS metagenome assembly MDTG01 (sample SAMN05326645, study PRJNA326480) | marine metagenome | isolation source: seawater | place: Pacific Ocean: South East | collected 2011
AAAACTACAATTCAATTTCAAATTGGTTTTTTTATATATAAAGCATCCCCCCAGGTTTCATGCTGGGGAGTATCAGTAATGACTCTGATAAATCCATACTTAATTAAAAAATTATCTAAGTTTTCAACTAAAGTACAATTCTCATATAATTCATCAAAATTTATTTCAGTGTATATTGCATCAATATTATTAAGAATTTTTGAACATCCTTTTAGTGCCTGTAATTCAGCTCCTTGGATATCTATATTAATAAAATTATAGTTTTGTATATTTAGATTCTTATTAAAAATTTCATCAACTCTTTTAGCTGGAATAGAATTTTTTTTTGTTTCGATAATGTCCGGATAAAGTTCCTTGTGTTTTTTTAATTTTAAAATTGAACTACTTTGTGTATTTGAGGTAATAAATAAATCAATTTTTTCTAAAGAATCATGATATGCTGCAAAATTAAAAATATCAATTTTTAATGAAAAAAAATTAAATATAAACTTTTTAAATTTTAAATGTTGAATTAAATCTTTATTTGCTTCTATAAGAATAATATTTTTAACATCATTTTGATAATAAGAAAATAATTCCTCACCTTTGTGAGCGCCAATGTGAATTACTCCTCTTAAATTCAGTTTAAATTTTTTTACAATATCTTTAAGGCTAATAAACATTATTTATTATTATAATTTTTAAAAGTTTGTAAATACTTTAGTGAAATTTTTTTCCAATTATATTCATTTTTAATTTTTCTAATACCACTTTTAGATAATTTTTCTTGCTTTTGTTTATTCAATATCAGATTGTCAAGTTGAACAGATAATTTTTTAATATTAGAAAAAACAAAACCAGATCCAGTCCAATTTGCTATTTCTCTAGCATTACCAACGTCTATAGAAACAAATGGTAGACCTGCCGCGCTAGATTCAAAAAGTACAAGTGGGGAACATTCAACCCTAGAAGTAAATAAAAAAACCTTACTTTCAAAAAAAATATCTATGACATTATTTCTATTTATTTTTTCCAAAAAATATATTTTTTTATTTTTATGAATAATCTCAACAAAAAATTTTAAAATTTTTAAGTAAATTTTATAAATTGTAGAACTAAATTTATCACCTACAAAAATCATATTAATTTTATTTTTATTTTTTAAAAAAAATAATGCTAAAATAGATAAATCTTGTCCTTTGTTAAATTTAAAAGTTGATACATTTAATATATTTATGTCTTCTTGATTAATTTTTAATTTTTTTAAAAAATTTTCCTTTTTATTAAAAAAAAACTCATTGCTAGCTGCATTTGGTATCACAATACAGTTTTTAATTTTGTTTAGTTTTAAAAAATTAGTGTCCTGATAATTTTTTGAATGTACAATATTGCAGTTTAATTGTTTTAACAATTTAGATAATAATTTATAATAATTTTTATATCTAAAGTTATTCATTCTTGAAAAGCCACATGTGGCTAAGTAAAGATTTGACTTGATTTCATCAAATATTTCAATAGCTGCATCGAAAGTCCATTGTTGAGCGGCATAAAATAAGATTACATCAAAACTCTCATTTTTTAAAAAATTCTGATATCTTTTAATTTCACCTCTCATACCATTGGTAAAATTTCCTTCTACCTTAAATCTGTAAATCGAAATTTCATTTAACTTTTCATATTTTTTTTGATTATTAAATAAAATCGAGGTTGCAACTGAAACTGAGTGACTATTATCTCTAAAATTTTTAGATAATTCTAAAGCTACTTTTTGAGCACCACCAATAGAAGGATAATAAAATTCAGAGCAGATTAATATATTCATTTTGTTTTATATTAAAAAATTTTTTTTGTATCCAGTTGTTCAAAAGTTTAGAGTTGCCTGAAATTATACTTAAAGTTTTTTTTATTTCCGTCCTAATAAAAAAATACAAAAGAATCCGTAATCTTTGATTTATTATATGTCTAGACTTTGAGCTGGCCGAAACACTTCTATTGTCGTTATAAATTAATAAACTTTCATCAAAAAAACTTATATTTGATTTTAAAGCAATTTTTAACCATAAAAAATAATCTTCGAAAGAATAAAAGTAATTTGACTCTGAGAAGCCATTAACTGATAAAAAAAGTTTCTTAGAAACTATTACTGAGCTTGTTATAATCACATTTTTAAAACATAAATCCTTAAAATTCAAAGTCAAAAATGGATAATTAAAATAATTTTTATTAATAACTTTATTTTTTACATCATAAAAATCTGCGTTAGTGCAAGACACCTTTGCATCTTCCTCAAGCATTTTACGTATTTGAATTTGAGTTTTATCTTTTTTTAAAATATCATCTGAATCACAAAAACTGATAAATTTAGTAAATTTATTCGAATTTTTTACACCTATATTTCTTGCTTCTGCTGGCATAATATATTTTTTAACTTTAACTATTTTAATTTTTTTTCTATTTTTAAAATTTTTGGAAATTTGATCTAAGGTTTTATTATTGGGACTATTATCTACTATAATTACCTCAATATTTGAATATGTTTGATTTAAAACACTTTTTAACGTTCTTACAATACTATGCTCAGAATTAAAAGTAGGAATAACAAAAGAAACCAGTGGATAATGATTTAATTTTTTAATAATTTTTTTTTTTTTATTTAAATTTTTATTAATTTTAATTCTATAAAAAAGATAATTTAAAATATTTTTTTTTATCAACCTATGTCCAAAAATTAGGTGAAATAAACCAAAGAATATTCTTAATAAATTACTTTTGTTTAATATTATTGTTTTATAAAATTTTTCATAAGAGATATAAAAATTTTTATCATATTTTATTTTAATAAAAAATTTTGGATTTACTTTTAATCTATCTCTAAAACCCTTAGAAACTATCAAAGTTGACAGCAATAGTAAGAAAGATTTTTTTTTATTCCCAATATTTTTTAAATTAAGATTATACTTTATTAATCTTTCTGGCATGTTAACAAATTTTTTACTCTCCAAATATAGTCTTAAATAAAACTCATAATCTTCAGCATAAGGAATATTATTGTAATTAAATTTTTTAAATAATTCTTTTTTAGCAATTATTGTTGGGTGTATAATTGGATTAGTATATGCTAATTTAGAAAAATCTGTTTTATGATTGTAGGAAAACTTTTTATTTATAAATACTTCACAATTAGATGATAGCAAATCAATTTTATTTTTTTTTATATATTCTAATTGTGTTTTAATTCTATTTTTAAAACAAATATCATCTACATCGAATCTAGCAAGAAATTTACCTCGCGATTTATTTATTAAAAAATTTAAAGTTAAAACGATATTTTTTTTTGATAATTTAAATATTTTGATGCGTTTACTAGATTCAAATTTTTTTTTAAATTTATTTTCAAAATTTTTTGAATTTCCATTTAGTCCAATTAGAATTTCAAAATTTTTATAACTTTGATTTAATATGCTTCTAATAGATTTATAGTAGTCTTTTTCATTATTACTAACTGGTACCAAAAAAGAAATCTTATCATTCATTTTATTAATTAAATTATCAATAATTAATCAGCTTATTATAATCGTTTACTGACTTTCTTATACCATTTAAAAGTGAAATTTTTGGTTTCCAACCAAGCTTTCTTATTTTCGATATATTTAAAAGCTTTCTTGGAGTTCCATCTGGATATTTTTTATCAAAAATAATTTTTCCTTTGAAATCAACTACTTTTGAAATTTTTCTAGCTAAATTCAAAATAGATATTTCTTGTCCAGATCCTACATTAATTGGTTCGATTTTATTATATTTTTTGATTATTTTTGCCATAGCTTCTGCAAAATCATCTACATGCATAAACTCTCTTAAAGATTTTCCTGATCCCCAAACAATAACATCTTTTAAATTATTTTTTTTAGCAATACAAAACTTTCTTATCAATGCGGCCATCACATGACTATTTTTTTTATCATAATTGTCTTTTGGTCCATACATATTACAGGGCATAACATTTACAAAATTTAAATTATATTGTTTTCTATAAGCTTCCACCATTTTAATACCTGCAATTTTAGCAACAGCATACCATTGATTAGTACTTTCAAGTTTACCTGAAAGTAGGTATTCTTCCTTGATAGGTTGTTTGCAATTTCTTGGATAAATGCATGATGAACCAATAAAAACTAATTTTTTAATATTACTAATTTTAGCTCCTTCAATTATGTTAGATTGAATTTGAAGATTTTCGTAAATAAATTCTGCTGGAAAGGAATTATTAGCATAAATACCTCCCACTTTTGCTGCAGACATCAAGATTATATCTGGTTTATTTTTTTTTATCCAAGAAAAAACTTTTTTTTGATCGAGCAAATTTAATTTTTTTTTATTAACAGATAAAACTTTATATTCTTTACTCAATTTTCTTACCAAAGCACTTCCAACCATACCATTGGGACCGGTTATCCAAATTTTTTTTTTATTTTTTTTTAATGGCATTAGTTAAAGATTATCATAAATTTTATATGCTTTTTTTATATCGTAGATTTTACTTAAGTTACCATTTTGAAGAATTACACCCTTTTTGCAAATATTCAAATTTAAAGCTCTATCATGAGATACGAATAATATCATTTTCAATTTTTTTTGAATTATCTCTCTCAAAAATTTTATACATTTTTTTTGGTATACACTGTCTGCAACTGTTAATACTTCATCAGCTAAAATAATATCATTGTTTAAATTTAAACATATTGAAAAAGATAATCTTATTCTCATTCCAGTTGAATATCTTTTTACAGGGGTATCTTTAAATTCACCAATTTCAGAAAAATCTAAAATTTTTTTAAGATTTTTATTTATTTCATTTTTATTGAAACCCATACCTGCTCCAAGGAAAAAAACATTTTCTATACCTGTAAAATCTGGCTCTAAAGAGTTTACTATTGATAACATAGATGCAAGTTTACCGTTAAAATTTATAGTACCTCTATCAGGGTAAGCTATTTTTGATATTATTTTCAAAAGTGTAGATTTTCCAGCTCCATTTTTACCAAGTATAGCAACGCAATCTCCTTTTTTAAGAAAAATAGAGCAATTTTTTAAAACTGATTTTAAATTTTTTTTTTTATAATTTTTATTAAAAAATATTTTAATATCTTCTGCAAATGAAGAAAAGTTGGTTTCTCCTAATTTATAAGATTTTGAAATACTATCTACTTTTAAAAAATTTTTCATAAATTAAGTAAAATCATCAAACCTTTTATCAGCATAATTAAATAACTTAAAAGCAATAATAATTAAAATCATTGTAATAAAAAGATTAGAATATAAAAATTTTATTTCAGGTAAACGTGTTCCTAAAAATAGATATTTAAAATATGTAATTGAATAAAATAATGGGTTTAGATGGAAAAACCATTCATAATTTTTAATTATTTTAGAACTTGAATAAATAACAGGAGTTAAAAAAAACAATCCTTGCATTATATAACCTATAAAATTTACTAAATCACGATATTTGAAAGTTAAACTAGAAAAAATCATTCCTGTTGCTAGGGCAACTAATGAATATTGCAAAAGAGGCAGAATAGTTAATACAATATTAAATATTGTTATTTCTATATTTTCATTATTTAAAAATAATAAGATAGTTATCATTATAAAGAATTGAAAAAAATAAAGTATGATGCTTTCTAAAATTATAGAAATTGGCATTAATATTTTTGGAAAATAAAATGATTTAAATAATTGCGCATAACTCGTAAATATAATTGAGCTTTTAAGTGTTGCCGTTCTATAAAAATTAAAGAGAGTTACAGATACTAGATAATATATTAAATTAGGAACACCCTCAGTTTCGATATCTAAAATTTTTCCAAAAATAATTGCAAAAAGGCCACTTTGAAGAAAAGGGTTTAGTATTTGTAAACTTGGTCCAAGGACAGTTTGTTTATATTGATTGACAATATGTTTTTTAACAAGTTGTAAAATAAAATATTTATATATTAATATTGAATTCATTATAGTGCTTTAAAAATATAATCTTGATGGGTCCCATCCCATTTTGGGAAATCTTTAAAATTAAAATTAGATATATTTTCTAGAAATTCATAATTATTTTTTTTTAGATATTTAAAAATTTTTTCTTTTTGAATATTTCTTACTTCCACTAAAATGAATAATGGACGTGATTTTTTTAAATCAATTCCATTAAGTACTTCATATTCATATCCTTCAACATCTAAAGATAAAAAATCAATCTTTTTTATCTCGAATAAATCTATTAAATATTGAAGAGGTAATACCGAGATAGTATTTAATTCATTTTTAAACCAAGACCTAAAAAAATGTTTTAAATTTTCTAGATAAGAATAACCAGACACATTTTCTGTGACTTTTGACATAGGACTATTATTAAAGTTACCTCTTATAAATTTTTTCCTCTTATAATAATCAAATGAGGATAGTGCTAAATTTAAACACTTACTTTTTGGTCTATTTTTTAAACAAGTTAGGTAAGAGTTTAATGATGGTTCGATTAATAATCCATTCCAATTTAAATCATTTTCCAATCTAAAAGTATTAGATTGGAAAATACCATCATGAGCTCCAACTTCAATGAAAAAACCATTTTTAAAATTCAAATATTTTTTTAAAGAATTATCTAACATTAAATGAACTTTTTTAAATTCTTATATCCTTTTAAATATTTATATCTATCTATTGTTTTAACAAGTTTTGATTTATTTTTATGACTAATTTTTATTAAATTCAAATTATCAAAGAAATCTTTTTTACTTGTTCTAAATATTGCAGTTCTACTATTAATATTTTTATAAATCTTTTTCTTATAATTATAAATATACCCTATATGATAAATATTATTTAATGAAAATTTTAAATTAGATCTTCTATTATTAATTTTTTTGAAACCACATCCATCATGAGTACTTATAAAGAAATTTCTTTTATAAACTCTACCTAAATTATTATAAGCTGCAAATTTTGGGTCCCTTATGTGATCAAAGTCATAAATAAAATGAATAAAATTTATATTAAGTTCATCATAATTTTTTTTAACTATTTCTTTAAAATCTTTATTTAACTCATAGTCAAATATTTCATCTGCCTGAATGTAACACAAATATTTTGTTTTAACATAATTGCATAATTTATTATTTACATCCGCAATCCATCTAGCTCTAATGTGACAATCTTTTGAAGTTTCCGTATGAAAATTAAAAAATTTGACTTTAATTTTTTTTTTATACTTTGTTTGTTTTAAAAAAGTATCTAATATTTTTTTATATTTATTATTGTAAGATTTTTTGTCTATACCCAATATAAATTCATCAACAAAAGGTAAAATACTTTCAAAACAAATGTCAAAAGGGTAAATATCTAGATCTTTTAATAACGAAATAGCTGTTATACTATTTTTGTTAATAGAATTAAGTAATTTAGTTTTAGATAAAATATAATATTTTGTTAAAACATTAGCTCTATCAGAATGAATTTTTCCAAAAATATCAAATTTATAACTATATTTAAATTCATTACTTTCAATTTTCAAGTTTGAAAAAATTAAATCAAAATCTTTGAGCTTTGCCTCTAATTTATTTATATTATCTGAAATTAATATTTTTCTATTATCATTTTCATTATTTTTTTTATGATAAAAATATTTTCGAAAGTTAGTAAATATTTTTTTCTTAAGAGTTTTTTTTAAAAATAATGGTAGGATATTAGATTTAATATCATGTAAAAAAAATTCTGTTTTATCGTCTAAAAAAACTCTAAAAGATTGTATATAATCAATATCGTGATTTTTAGAATCATCTATTAAAAGAAGTTCTTCGAAAATAAATGGATTCAAGTATGAACTAAAATTTCCAAGTGAATAAATCTTTTTTTTTTTTAAAAAAATAGTAAAATATATTTAAATTTATTAAATTTTTTAGAAACAAAACAAAAAAAGTAGTAAATCTGCTATGTATGATTAAAAACTTAATTTTTTTTAAAATGATTATCATAAATAATGTATAAATTATTTTCTTTGTATATATAAGAAATCATTATTATTAAATTTTTTTAAATGAAAACTGTTATTTTAGCTGGTGGAAAAGGGTTGAGAATTTTTGAGGAAACAAAAATTAAACCTAAACCAATGATAAAAATTGCTGGCCTTACTCTCTTGGAGCATATTATGAATATTTATAAATCATATGGACATAATGATTTTATCATATGTGGTGGATATAAATATAAGTACATACAAGACTATTTTAAAAACAAAAAAAAATACAAATCTATCAAAATAATAAATACAGGGTTAAATACTGAAACAGGAGGTAGAGTTTATAATATTAAAAAACATCTAATTAACGAAGAAAATTTTTTTTTAACTTATGGTGATGGTCTATCTGATATAAACATCAATAATCTTTTGAAATATCATAAACAAAACAATAAAATTGCAACAGTTTCAGTTGTAAAAAAATCTATGAATTTTGGAGTAATTAAATTCTCATCAAAAAAATTAGTTCAAAATTTTAAAGAAAAACCTAAAGATCAATACATTAATGGAGGTTTTTTTGTTTTTTCAAATAAAATATTTGATTACCTGGCCAAAAATAAAAGTTTGGAATATTATACTATGCCTAAACTAGTTAAGTCTAAAAAATTGATTGCATATAAACATTCTAAATTTTGGCAATGCTTAGATAATTCAAAAGATAAAAAAATCTTGGAAAGCTATTTTAAAAATAAAAATGGAAAAAATTAATTTTAATAATACTTTAAAAAATTTTTTTAAAAATAAAAATATTCTTATAACAGGACATACAGGGTTTGTTGGCTCATGGGTAACTTATTACTTTAATGAATTAGGTTGTAATATAACAGGTATCTCATCTTCTAAAGTTGAAAAAAATAATCTCTTTGAATTACTTAAATTAAGAAAAAAAATTGATCATTATAATTTTGATATATGTGATAAAAATAAATTTAAAAAATTTAGTAATAAAAAATTTGATTTTGTAATTCATTTAGCTGCGAAACCTTTGGTTTTTGAGGGTGTAAATGAACCAGATATTTATATTAAAAATAACATTTTATCTTCTTTAAATATTTTTAGTCAAATAAAGAAATCAAAAGTAATTGTTAATTTTACAACTGATAAAGTTTATAAAAATAAAAACAAAGTAAATTATAAGTATAAAGAAACAGATGAATTAGGTGGTGATGATCCCTATAGTTATAGTAAAACTTGCAGTGATTTACTTACAAAAACTTGGGCAACACTAAATTCTAATAATAAAACTCACTATTGTAACATTAGATCAGGAAATATAATTGGAGGTGGTGATTGGAATAAAAAAAGAATAATTTCAGACATTATAAACTTGATTTTTAGAAACAAAAAACTCTATGTTAGAAGTAAATATTCTACGAGACCTTGGGTTCATGTTATTGAGGTATGTCTTTGTTTGAGTAATTTAATAATGAAATTAAGTAGAATTAAAGGGAATTATTCTGAGTGGAACATAGGGCCAAATAAAAAAGATGAAAAAAACATTTCTTGGATAATAAAAGAATCTTTAATTATTTCAAATTCACAAAAATTAATTAAAAATTTATATTTTTTAAAAAAGAAAAAGTTTAATGAAAAAAATTATTTAAGATTAAATAATAATAAAATAAAAAAGACAATTAAATATAATTTTAATTTAAGTATTGACCAAAGATTAAAATTGACTTTAGATTGGTATAAGTGTTTTTTCAATAAAACTGAAGATTTAGAAAATCTGATTATTAAACAATTAAATTATGTAAATTTAAAATTTAAATAATTGAGAGTATTTTCTTAAAAAATGATCTGATATTCTTGTCTCACAATAATTTATAGGCAAATCTTTGTAGTTGCTTTTAAACTTTAGATATAAATCTGAAGGTTGGGTATATTTTTTTTTTAACATCATAGCTTCTTTAGATGCTTCAAAAATCTCAACATCAGTATTTTGTATAACATCATATTTTTCGTGACCTAAAAAAGTTTGATTATATTTTGTTAAATAAAGATCAATAATTTCCTTATAAGGAACTAACTGATTTTGATTTTTTCTTGAGAATAAATATGGTAAATGAACACAATATTTTGAACTCGGAGTTAGAACAATTTGCCATGAATTTGAATAAACACATGGAATTTCATTTACTTGTGCTAAACAAGCAAATCCACTAGCAGATGATATAACTAATTCAGATTTTGATACTAAATTCAAGTCAGTTTGAAAAGTAGGGTTATCAAATTTTCCGTAATCGATAACGCCCAAATCTTTAAAAATTGGAGGTATATTTTCTCTTCTTCCAGCAAATATTACTTTGAATCCTTGATTTTGATAGAACTTTATTGATTTAATATAAGTATTAGGATCCGTTTGTAATATTGTTGAATTACCAACTTGATCTTTAACTTGCACTACAATGTACTTAGAACTACCAATATATTTATCTAAAAAAAAATTTAGATCTTTTGAAAACGGAATTTGTTTGAAGGGATTAAAATTATGTGTACTCGAGTTTAACTTAAAATAATTATTATATTTTTTAAAAACAAAATTAAGAGGATAATTGCCTTTTACGTGGCCAAACTTTATTGTACTCAAACCAAAATCTAAACCAAGATTATTTGGCCCATCTAATAAAAATTTTTTTAATAAATAATCAAATTTATTTGAAATAATACTTCCATAGAAGAATGTTGAAAACAAATTGTAAGCCTCTTTTGCCATTTTATTTTTGTTTGACAAAAAAATTACTTTAAATTTATTTATTTTATATTTGTGAACTAACTTAAAATAATAATCTAGTTCAGCAACAGTGTGCCCTGTTGATCCAAACATGTTTCTAGAGGTGAACTTAATTTTTAGATGTTTATTGATAAAAATTAATATTTTTTTTAACAACATATTTAACTTTTTTTAAAAACGCTTTCTATTTACAAGATTATGCTAAAAAAGATTTTATATAACCAAGTAAGCTTTGGCGATCTATATATTTTTCGTGTGCTAAATATTGAATTTTTAAAGCACCAACCAAGTTGCCAATAAAACCTATATTTTCTGGATCTTTATCAACACAGCTGTACAATGAAGATATTGCAAAATAGGCATCTCCTGCCCCCAAACTATCTACAACATTATTTGATAATGCTGGGATGCTAACTAATTTATTTTGACCATAAACTTTAGTCCCATTTGCTCCATAAGTTATTGAAATTATTTGAGATTTAGTTTTTCTAAGAATCTTTTTGAAAAGAATTTCGCTATCACATGATCTATCTTGTAGACCATATCTTGCTTCTGGCTCATCTAAAGATAAATAAAAACATTTTTTATATTTATCAAAGAAATTAAATCCAAAATTAGCACTGTTTGTTTGTACGTTAACTGATAATTTTTTTGGTGATTTTTGCAATAAGTTAATTATTTTTTTAGTCATCAGGCCATGTCCAAAATCATTTACTATAATTTGATCATATTTAATGATATTTTTTTTTAAAAATTCTAAAATTTTATTTTCTGTTTTATTGTGAATTAAATGTGAGCTTAATTTATTTGTTTGAAAAAGTTTTTTATTAGTATGATCTAAATATCTTGTTTTTATAGATATATTATTATAGTTATCTTTAATAAATATACATTTTAAGTTTTTGTTTAATTGTTTTTTTATTTTTTTGAAATAATCATTTTCTTTATCTAATATAGTTAATAAAGTAACATTTTTTACAAAGCTTGAGACATTATTTGCTGTAGCAAATATACCTCCCAAATATATTTTAGCCCCCTCTTCTTTAACAGAGATAATTTCTTCCTTTGGTGATTTTGATAAAGCTGATGTGAAAATGTATTGATCGATAATTGCATCTCCAATTACTAATATTTTCTTGTTTTTTAATCGATCAATATAATTATTAATTTTATTGAATGTTAATTTTTTTTTAATTTTTTCCTGAAAGCTGCTCACATGATTGTTGCGATTTAATTGTAGTTTATTTATAATGTTAGATGAACTCAAAGTTTGTTCCTCGGTATAAATTATTTTGCCATTGTATTTCTTTAATTCTTTGATCTCATGTCTAATTTTATCTGTGTAATCTTTGGATACTTTTTTATATTCTACACCTTTTGAATAATAATTTGGTTTCAATTCTCTTATTATCTCTACACCACTCAAAGATTTTACTATAACAATATAATCAATAAAATTAATAGATGATAAAAAATTAATTCTTTGATCTTGATTGTAAATTGGTCGGTTAATTCCTTTTTTAATAAAATTATCAGCTGTTATACTTACTACAAGTATATCAGCACGTTCTTTAGATTTTTTTAAATGTAACAAATGTCCATAATGAAAGAAATCAAAAGTACCATGTGCTAAAATTATTTTTTTTTTTTTATTTTTATCTCTAAATTTTTTTATTTCATCAAAATTTAAAATTTTATTTTTTATGTTCATAATTTAGTTTTTTATTTTTTAAAAACTTATAGTCATTCTCTATCCAATTTATTGTTTGATCAATACCATCATCTAAGTTTACAGAAACTTTCCAGCCAAAAATACTTTTTAATTTACCTGAATGCATATCATACATAAAATCTTTTCCTGGTCTTTCTTTTTCGATTTTAACAAAATCATTAAATTTTATATTCATTCTTTTTAGAATTATTTGTACAAGCTTTTTAATAGTAATCTTCTTTTCATCAGAAATATGAAAAATGTTACCAGGTTTTCCAAATTTAATGACCAATAGCAACGCTCTTGAAACATCATCAGAATAAATGAAAGATCTCTTAGATTTTCCACCCCCATGAAGAGGAATTTTGAGATTTTTTTTTATAGAAATAATTGTTTTTGGTATGATTTTAAACAATTGTTGGCCAGGCCCATATATATTAGCAATTCTAGTCCAAATAACTGGAATTTTGTATTGATCATAGTAATTTTTCATTAACATATCAATTGATGCTTTTGAAGTTGCGTATGGAGTATTTGGAAAATAATTGAAATTTTCTTTAATTCTAACTTTTGTTGAGCCATAAACTTCAGGTGTAGATGAATAAATATATTTTTTAAGATATTTTGCTTTTTTTAAATATTCTAAAATTTCTATATTTGACAATAAATTAGTTTCAAACCAATCCTTTGGGTTTTTCCAACTAGCTTCTACAATGCTTTGTGCTGCAAAATTCAAAATTATGTCTGGTTTAACTTTTTCTAAAATTTTTATTAATTTTTTGATATCTTTATTTAAATCTAACTTATTAAATAAAATTTTTTTTCCTAATTTATTTTTTAAATCTCGTCTTAAATTGTTTCTACTGGATCCATAGATCATTTTAATTTGACCTTGCTCTAAGGCATAACGTGTAAAACTTGAACCTATAAAAGAATTTATTCCAATAATATAAATTTTCATTTAATTTTATTTTCAATTAAATGTTTAACATTGATATTTTTGCTAGTTGATTTAAATTTTGAATTTTTAAAAAAAAATAATAATTCATTTATGGCATCTGAAACTTTTTTTTTCGGTTTAAATTTGTTTTTCAAAATTTTTTTTGATGATAGTCTATAACTTCTCGGATCATTACTTTTTAATATTTTAATTTTACAATTTGTTTTTTTTTGTACTAATTTTGCAATATTTAAAACTGACAAATTTTCAAACCCAACATTAAAAATTCCTGATTTTTTGTTGTTTAAAAAAAAATTGTAAACATTTACCATATCATCTATGTGAATATTTGGTCTAATTTGAGATCCACCAAAAACTGTAATTAAATTATTTTTATACGCTTGATAGGTAAGTATATTGACAGTTGTATCAAGTCTTAATCTTTTTGAGTACCCACATACTGTAGCTGGTCTAATTATAACAGTTCTTATTTTTTTTGAAAATGTTTCTACTACTTTCTCTGCTACCATTTTTTGTTTATTATAATCAGAAATAGGTAAAAGATTGTGATGTTCATTAACAACTTTTTTTTTACTTACCCCATACACACTTCCAGAAGATGCATAAAAAAAATTTTTTACTCCATTTTTTACACAATTTTCCAAAATATCTAAAGTTGCTAGAGGTCCAACTTCCCATGAAAGCTTGGGACTTAAGTCAGATGATGGATCATTAGATATTGAAGCCAAATGTATTACAGTATGAACATTTTTAAAGTAATTAGAATTTATATTCCTTATATCAGTTTTAATAATCTTTAAATTTTTATGTTTTCCCAGATAAGAGCCAAACCATTGGGTGTCTAAAACAATAACATTATAACCATCATTTAGTAAGGAAGTTGTCAGATTTGTTCCTATGTAACCACATCCACCTGTTATTAAAATTTTATTTTTCATTTTTAAGTTGTTATTATAGTTTTATTAAATATAAAAAAAACCTTTTGTAAAAGTATATGAAAAAATTGCAATCTTTATCACGAAAACTTAGATATAAGATATGTGAAATGAGTTTTAAAGCTAAAGCCGCTCATTTAGCATCATCACTTTCCTGTATTGATTTAATTATATCAATATATTTTGGTAACATGTTTAAATTTAACACTTCTAAGGCTAATTCTAATGATAGATTTGTTTTAAGTAAAGGGCATGCTGCTGCAGCTCTATATTCAGTTTTAGCTGAAAAAAAAATTATACCAAAATCAAAACTTTCGCTATATGGAAAAAATAATAGTAATTATGAAGAACATCCAAATTTTAAAATAAAAGGTATAGACTGTTCAACGGGTTCTCTGGGGCATGGATTGTCCTTTGGTATTGGAATTAGTATTTCAAAAAATTTGCTAAATAAGAAAGGAAATATACTTGTCTTGATGAGTGATGGAGAGTGTAATGAGGGAAGTGTATGGGAAGCTGCAGGATTTGCAACTGCACAAAATTTATCTAATTTAATAGTTTTAATCGATAGCAATAATTGGCAAGCAACAGGAAGATCAAATGAAATATTTGGAGGAGACTTAAAAAAAAAATGGAATGCATTTGGATGGAAAACTTTATCAATAAATGGACATAACTATTCACAAATCTTGCGATCTTTGAAAATTGCAAAAAAGTCAAAAAAACCGTGCGCTATAATAACAAATACTGTGAAAGGAAAAGGGATAAAATTTATGGAAGATGACAATAATTGGCATTATCGAATTCCAAAACAAGAAGAATTAAAATATATTAAAAAAATCCTAAAAGTTTAATGAGAAATACATTTGCAAAGGAAATAACAAAAATTGCATCAAAAAATGAGAAAATAATTTTATTAGCTGGAGATATTGGAAACAAATTGTTCGATAAATTTAAATCGATAAATAAAAAAAGATTTTTTAATTGTGGTGTAGCTGAAGCAAATATGACTTCGGTGGCTGCAGGTTTAGCAAAATCTGGCTTCTTACCTTTTACTTATACGATTGCTTCGTTTAATAGTTATAAAATAGTTGAACAAATTAAACTTGATATTTGCTATCCAAACCTACCAGTTGTAATTGTTGGTGTTGGATCAGGTCTTTCTTACTCAAATTTAGGTACAACACATCACTCAATAGAAGATATAGCGGTCTTAAATGGTATAAATAATTTACAGATTATATCTCCAGCAGACTCGAAAGAATTGAAGGTTATGATACCTCAAATTATTAAGTCTAAAAAACCAACCTATTTAAGAATAGGGAAAAAAAATGAAAAGAACGTGTTTAAAGATAGATGTAACACTAAAATGGGCACGCCCACCAGGATTAAAAAAGGTGTCAATATTTGTGTATTTAGTACAGGAAATATTTTGTTTAATATATGTGAAGCTGTAAATAAAATTAAAAATAAATCATCAATAGAAATAGTAAATATTCATACTATTAAACCTATCAATGAAAAAAAAATATTACCTTTTTTAAAAAGATTTAAAAAAATAATGATTGTAGAGGAACATGTCAGTGAAGGTGGTCTTGGAAGCATTATTATGAAAATAGCAGCAAAATATAAAACTAATAATTTATTCAAAAATATAAATTTAGGTAATGAGTTTATAACTGGCGCAGGGGAGATTTCCAATGTCAGAAAAAAATTTAGATTAGATGTGAATTCACTTACAAAACTATTGTCAAATTTAAATAAAAAATGATAATTGGGATCGATTTAGATAATACAATACTTAACTATGATTACAGCTTTCGAAAACATGCAGTTCTAAAAAAGTTAATTGCTCCAAATGAAAAAAATATTAAAAAAGAAAAGATTAAGAATAAAATTGAGAAATACTCAAAAAAAGAGTGGACAATTTTACAAGGGGAGGTTTATGGAAAATATATTTATGACTCAAAAATAGACAAAATGTTTATAAAGTTTATAAATTTATTAAAAAAAAACGAAATAGAAGTAAATATAATATCTCACAAAACAAAATATCCAATTCTGGGTAAAAAAATAAATCTTCGAAAGAAATCTCTTCAATATTTAAAAAAAAATATTTCATATAATTTGATACTAAAAAAAAATATTTTTTTTGAAAATACAATAGACAATAAAATAAAAAGAATTTCAAAGTGTAAATGTGATTATTTTATTGACGATCTTAATAAAATTTTTTGTCATAAAAATTTTCCAAATAAAACTCATAAAATACTTTTTTGTAATTCAAAAAATTCATCATCTAATAATTGGAATAATATTTATAATCTCTTTAAAAAAAAAATAGCAATCAATAATAAATTAAATGGAAAAAATAATAGATGTTTTATTTTAAAAGAAAAAAAAATATTTGTAAAAAAATTTTATAATACTAGTGGGGATATTGACAGATTTAACAGAGAAATTAAATTTACTAAATTTTTAGAAAAAAATAATATTAATTTAGTCCCAAGAATTGTAGAAAATTTAAAGAGCAAAAATATTATAAAATATGAACTAATTAATGGAAAGATAATTACCAATAAGGCTGCGAATGATAAGAAATATTTAAAAAAAGTATTTAATTTTATAGACAAAATAAATAAATTGAGATTCCAAAAAGAAAATTTCAAGTACGCAAAAGGCTTTTGCTCAAACTCAAAATGCTTTGAACAAGAAATATCAAATAAGATAAAAATTTTAGAAAAAAATAAATATACTCCTTCGAGTATAAAAATTATTAAAGATAAATTTAATAAATTAAAGGAAGCCAATTATTTTAAAAATAATTACAAATTTAAAAAAAAAGACAGCTCTTTATCTCCTTGTGACTTTACATTTAATAATATTCTATTTAATAAAAAAGTAAAATTTTTAGATTTTGAATATTCAGGAATAGATGATATGGCAAAATTATATGCAATTTTTTTTTTACAACCTGACCATCACATTGAAATTGAAATTTTTGAAAAAAATATTAATCAATTAATTTTAAAAAAATTTAATAATACTAGATTTAGAAAAAATTTATTTTATCTAATTCCTATATGTTATTTACGTTGGTCTTTGATTTTGTTAAATGATTTTTTAAAAAAAGATTCAGACAGACGAAATTTTTCAAATCCCAAATATTTAAAAAATAGCAACTTGTTAAATCAAGAAAGGAAAGTAATTAGGTATTTAAAAGAGAGAGAAAATTATTTTAATTATTACAAAGTTTTTTTATCCAAAGACTTCGACACCTTTTTTTAAAACTATAAATTTACCACCAGATTTTAAAAAATTTTTTTCTTTTTCAATTATTATATCGCTATAGTTTGGCGCTAAAATTATGAAATAGTCAGGTAGTTTTTTATTAGCTACTTTTCTTGATATTATTGGAATATGATCTACAGGTGAGTAAAAACCCTGTTTAGCTGGGGAGTCATCTACAAAATAATCTAATTCTTTTCCAATGTTTGAGCATTTTAGAATTGTCATGCCTTTGGCAGCTGCGCCATAGCCAGCAATTTTTTTACCTTCTTTTTTTAAACTTAAAATTAAATTTCTTAGTTTGGTTGATACACTTATCACATTGTTTCTGTACATAATCGAAGTTTTAAGTGTATTGAGTTTAGATCTTTTTTCCTCATTTATTAATTTACGATATCTTGTTGTTGTTCTTTTTTTGCTTTTAGATAGAAATAATCTTAATGAACCACCTTGCGCTGGTGTTACAACTGCATCAAAAGGTTTAAGACCATATTTCTTTGAAAATTTAATCCATGGCAAAATAGAAAAATATGAAAAATGATCATGATAAATTAATGAATAATTCGTATTTTTTACCATTCCACCCCAGTAATTACATTCAATTATAAAAACACCATCTTTATCCAAAAGTAATTGAACTCCTTTCATCAAATCTTTCAGATCATTAAGGTGTGCAATGCAATTATTGCCATAGATAAGTTTTGCTTTACCCCATTCATTAGAAATTTTTCTACCGACTGAACTTGTAAAAAATAATGGTATTGCTGGTATATTTTTTTTTATAGACCTCAAAACAACATTTGTAGCTGGATCGACACCTAATATTTTATGATCTTTCTTAAAAAAATTAAGCATTATTCCATCGTTAGAGCCAATTTCCACAACAAAATCATTTTTTTTTAAAAATCTTTTTTTAAGATCATTTGCATAAGGTTTAAAATATTTATCTAATTTTGGCATATCTGACGAGAAATATAAATAATCAACATTTTTATATATTTCATTTGCATCAATAACGTCTTTTATCTGAACTAATTTACATGCTTTGCATTGTAAAACCTTAATTGAAAAAGTTGGATCTTTTTTTCTTATATCTTTTTTAGGAACTAAGCTATTTACTAATGGATGTTGGCCAAGATTGATAACAAGGTCAAAGTTCTTGCTCTCACACATTCTACAAGTTTTGTTTCTAATTATTTTCATGCTTCTTTAACAAAGTTTGATAACCATTCTAAAACTTTTACTTTTGGTTTCCAATCTAAAAGCTCATAACAAAGTTTCATATCAGCCTGGTGCGCTTCAACTTCGAAATTCCTTTTTGGTATAAATGTAACCTCACCACCAATAGTATTTGCAATATCTTCCATTGTAGTTGTAATGCCTGTTCCAATATTTATTACCTCACCATTTCCAGTTTTTTTAGATAGCATAGTTGCAATAAAAGCTTTAGCAACATCCTTTACATAAATGAAATCTCTTCTTCCGGTTCTAAAAGAGGATTGAGCAGTCGTCTCTGTTAAGGTTATTGGTTTACCTAATTTTTTTGAATTGATAAATGCAGCTAGTGCAGTGTCTTTTCTTTGATTTTCTCCATAAATTTGATAAAGTCTTAAAACTGAAGTTTTAAGTTCATATCTACTGTTCCACATTTTACAAAGTTTTTCACATGAATATTTTTGCCAACTGTAAGGTTCGATAGGACTTATAGACATGTCTTCTACAAAAGGAATTGCATTATGGCCATACAAAGAGGCAGTTGAAGGAAAAATAAATTTTTTAATATTATTTTTTGTGCAAATATCCAAAAGTTTAACTGTCATATCAATATTATCATTAGTTGTGATGATTGGATTTTTAATTGAGAAGGGGATGTTTGTCACAAATGCCATATGTGCAACAAAATCAAAATCTCTTATATCATCATCATTAAGTTCTCTTGCATCCTTTTTTAAATATTTCACATTTTTATTTAATATTTTGTCCTCAGTTTCAATTGTATCTATTCCAAGAACTTCCCAACCAAGATTCGAAGCCTCCTCGATAATGTGAGGGGCAATAAAGCCTGCTGCACCTGTTACTAATAATTTATACATATCTTTTTTTATTATTTATTAAGAAAGATTTTTTCCAATTTTCATTTAACATATTAAAATAATAATCTCTACTCCAATCTGATATTTTAAACCACTTATTGAAAGTAATAGTTAGTCCTTTTTTTTGAAGTTTTAAAGGATTAATTATATTTTTTTTTATCAAAAGTTTTCTAATTAGAATTTTTTGTTCCAAATTTTTTATCTTTAGGTAATCTGGTAAGCTAAAGGCAAATTCAATTAGATTTCTATCCAAAAAAGGACATCTATTTTCGATACCATGTGCTGCCGCCATTCGGTCACCCATTTGAAGTAGGCTTGGCATTACTATCTTGAAGTCAACATAACCCATCGCATTAATTGGATCATCAAATTTTTCAAAGTGTGGCTTGATTATTTGTTTAACTAATTCAATATCTTCATTTCTTGATGTTATTTTTGCAAAACTATCAATGTACTCGTCATAAAATTTGTTAAACAAATATGTATAGGAAGTAAATTTATTTTTTAATTCCCATTCTTGAGAAACTGGAAGATACCTTGTGTAACCTCCGAATAATTCATCTGCACCCTCTCCAGATATTATAACTTTTACATTATTTTTTTTCGATCTTTCAGCAAGTTTCCATAAAGGATAGGAAGATAGAGATCCTACGGGCACATCTAGATGATAGGATATTTGTTTAAATTTTTTCATAAAATCTTTTTTCCAGTTTTTTTGATCATCAAAAAAAAACTTATTTTTGAAATCAAAAAATGTAGAAATCAAAGTTGAGTCCATTCCCTTTGAATAATATAATGCAAATTTTACGTCAGATCTTAATCTTATTTTTATAGAATTTTTTAATAGTTCATTAAATTGCTCAACTGGTTCTTTTAAATCTATTTTAGTTGGTTTAAAATTCCAATATTCTTTAATTTTAAAATTACATGTTGCCAAATCAAAAACTAAATAATTCGCTGCAGGTAATTGAAAAATATTTTTCCACAGTGTCTCTGATAGGCAATGCTGAAAGGCATTAAAAATCTTATTCTCTTTTCTCACTTCATTATTACAAACACTTACAATTGCTTTTGCCTCTGAGGAAAAATAAAATTTATTTCCTAATTTTGAATAATATAAAGGTTTTTCACCAGAAATATCTCTCGACAGAATTATTCGGTTTTTTTTTTTTTCATAAATACAAAAAGCAAACATACCATTTAATTTTTCAAAAATCTTAAATCCCCATTGTTTCCAAGATTTTGCAAGAACTTCCAAATCAGAATTTGTTTTAAATTTCCATTTTAATTTTTGTAATTCTTTTCTCAATTCAATATAGTTATATATTTCCCCATTATAAGAAATTACTAAGTCGTCTTCTATGTATGGACACAAATTATTAGATTTAAGATCAATTATCTTCAATCTTCCCATACCTATAAAGATATTTTTATCTATGTACATTCCTTGATCGTCTGGTGCTCTATGAGATTGTTTAGAGATCATTTTTTTAAGTGATTTTAAATCACCATTTATTACACCACTAATGCTACACATTTTTAATCATTTTTTTGGAGTTTAGTTTAAACATAGAAATCTTAAATAAGCTTTCTATTGAAAATATATAACAAATCAACTAATTTTTAAAATAGTATAAAGCAGCTGATTTGTATTTCTAATGATAGAACTAAAATTTAATGACCTCTCAATTTATAAAGATAAGTTTGTAAATAATATGATTTTTTCTCACATTCATTTTGAGAAATTTTTAAAAGAAGAAATTTGCAAACAAATTGACTCAGAAATAGATGAATGTTTGGATAATTTAAACCCATATTATGTTCTAAATACAAAAAAATATGCGCTTAATGATATGAATAAAATGGGGAGACAAACAAAAAAACTAATCAATTATTTAAATTCTAAAGAATTTATTTTAAATTTAGAGAGACTTACAGGAATTAAAAATTTAATATCAGATCCTAGTTTGGAAGGTGGAGGGATCCATGTGACGAAAAAAAATGGATATTTAAAAATTCATTCAGATTTTGAGTCACATATTATTAACAAAACGTGGAAAAGGGAAATTAATTTATTAATCTATTTTAATAAAGGTTTTGATGATGACTATAATGGGAACATTGAACTTTATAGCAAAGATCTAAAAAATAAAGTTGAATATTTGCCTGAATTTAATTCTGTTGTAATATTTAATACAAATAAAAATTCATATCATGGTCATCCAAATTTATTTAATCCAAAAAATAATGAGATAAGAAAATCAATTGCTTTATATTATTATGTTAACCAACAAGAGGCTTTGCCACTTAAAGAAACTAATTTTCAACCACTTCCAAATGATGGTTTAGTAAGTCGTTTAGTTATGAAATTTGATCAATTTTTGCTTAGAATTTTTTCATACTTGAAGAGACATAAAATTGTAAATGATAAGACTATCACAAATTTTATTAAAATTTTTAAGAGATGATAAACTAAACGAAATATTTTTTATACCAATTGATAGTTTTTTTTATACCACTTTCATAAGATGTAATTTTAAAATTACTCATTAATTTTTTTAATTCTTTATTGTCTGCAAATGTCTTTTGCAAGTCACCTCTTAATTTTGGTAAAAGGATTTTTTTTGCATTTAGATTTAAATTTTTTTCTATTATTTTAATTAGGTTTGTCATTTTAATCAATTGGGAGTTTCCCATATTAAATATTTTGAAATTAGATAGACTTTCATTTGGATTGTAGATATTTCTTTTCTTTTGATTATAATTTTTTTTGTTATTTAAAATGAAATATAATCTATCTATTACATCATCAATGTAAGTAAAGTCTCTAAAGTTATTACCTTTATTATAAACTTCAATTTTTTTATTTTTATAAATTTTATTTATAAACTTTAGTATAGACATATCAGGCCTACCATATGGACCATAAACTGTAAAAAATCTAATACCAGTAGTTTTAATATTGAAATTATATGCATAGACATGAGCCATAATTTCATTCGATTTTTTTGTAGCCGCATACGTTGAGATAGGATGATCAACATTATCAACTTCTCTTAAAGGATATTTTTTATTCAATCCATAAACACTGGAACTACTTGCAAATACAAGATGCTTACATTTTACTTTTCTTGCAAGTTCAAGAATATTTAAAAATCCAATTATATTATTATCAATATAACTTTTTGGATTTACAAATGAATAGTTGACACCAGGTTGTGCAGCTAAATGAACAATTTTTGAAAATTTTTTTTCTTTAAAAATTTTAACTAATGTTTTAAAATTCTTAATATCACCTTTGTAGAAATTAAAATTCTTATTTAATTTAAGTATTTTAAGTCTTGATTTTTTTAATTTCACATCATAATAGTTATTTAAATTATCCACACCTATTACAAAATAATTCTTGTCTAACAACTTTTTACATAAATGGAATCCAATAAAACCAGCACACCCCGTAACAAAGATATTTTTCATGATTAGGTATAAAAAAATAAATAATAAATTTCAATAAAATTATATTTTTATATTTTCAGATAAATTTTTACTAATTAGAAATGAAATATAACTCATAACTAATGGAACTAAATAAAAAGTGTGAGTCAAAGTATCTCTAGGAGTGCCATTTTGATGCAAATATAAAATAATTAGGTTTCCTCCCGTTATAAAGCATAATGATAAAAAAAATATTGACTCATTGCTGACATTGTTAGTTGATTTTTGTTCACTTTTTAAATGTCTATTAATAAATAATATAAGAAGAAAGATTAAGATATAAAACATTATTAAGTTATTATTTAGGTCTCTGTGTAATTTAACAAGATAGATTGGTGATTTTAATAGTCTTAATAATATTTCTTTTTTATGAATTTTAAAAACTTCTGAGGAAAAGTTCACTAAAATAGAGTTTACTTCATTTAAAGGCGCTGACTCATTCCAAAAATCTGCAAGAGTATTAACATGTATCCATGCTATGTCATTTCTTCTGTCTCCCTTTTTAAAGACTTCTATATTTTTTACAATTTTGATTGTCTCTAGCCAAGTCATCATATGATAGTCATTCCAACAAGGTAGCTGTCCGTAAGTGACATCAGAATAAGGATTATTTTTATAAGGTTCTTCAAATCTTTTTTTTGAATTAAAAAAGGAATATTGATCGCTCAAAGAGTCTAAATTACATGGCAAATATAATTGCTTTTTTCTATCAAAAAATTTATGTGCAAGTTCTTGATTATGAGGCGAAAGCTTATAAATTTCATTTTTATCCAAATAAACCATTGCATGTGCTGGTAGACCTGCATTAAATGAAACTAGTCCAATGTGTCCTATCAAAATAAATCTTATCATCAAAAATATTATTAATGGACCTAATGAAAAAAAAATTACTTTAATATTAAACTTAAAATTTCTAAAGAAGTAGTAAAAGATAGGGAAAAGTACAATTACAACAAATCCTGGTCTGATTTGGTAAGAAAAAAAAAGAAAAATTGAAAAAGCAATATAAAGAAAAATATTATTTTTTTTTAAACTTAAGAAAAAGAAACTAAAAGCTAGTATAACAAAAGAAATTCCAAGTAATTCTGACAAATATGCGGTGTAAGAGTAGAGGGCATGACTAAATGTAAGACCTAAAATAAAAAAAAAGGAAAAAATCTTGCTAAAGTTTGCTTCAACTAGGGAATAGAAAAAAATTAAATTTGAAAAAGAATAAATAATAAAAATAAACTTTGGCCAATTTATTAATTCTTTGTCAAATATCATATAAATTTTTAAAATAAATGGTGTACCAAATGTTCTTTGCTGATCTAAGATAGTTTTTAAATTTGAAAAATCAAAATTAAGATATCCTGGTCCATCCATGATATTTTTGTAAACGGTCAAATCATAATTAATTATTAAAGGCGTCAAAACAACAAAAGATACAAAAATTTGAATAATTACCAAAGTAAAAAGTAGATGTATTAAAGTTGGTTCTGACTTGAAAATATTTTGAAATTTATTTTTCATAAAATAGATTTTTATAATAAAAAATATTATTGTTTATATATTATAAATATTATTTAAATATACCCAATTTTATTCCTATAATGGCTAACCTATAAAGAAGACATATCCAAGCTGTATGTAAATAAGCTATAATAGCATAACTTAAAGGTGCAGTAATACCTTCGTAATGATTTTCGCATGGCACAAAATCTATTTTTAAATTTTCAAAATGTGACTTTGCTATTATTTCAAAACTTAATTGATAACCATCAGAGAATTTAGTTTTACAAATTTTGTCATAAAATTTTTTACTATATCCTCTAAAACCTGGAAATAGATCTTGCGATTTAAGTCCTAATCCAACTGAACCAATAAATGTAAGAACATGATTGCCAAAATAAATATAATATGGCATTCCATTTTGTATAGCTCTTTTTGATTTATAAAATCTATTCCCTAAAACTAAATCTTTTTTCTCTGAAAATTTTTTTAACATATCTGGTAAAAAATTAATATCATATTGACCATCACCATGAATTTCCACAACATGTGTTGCCCCATCATTAAAACATGCCTTGAGCCCACTAAAAAGATTGGAGCCATAACCTTTATTTATATCTGCCTTTATAAATTTAAATTTTCTTTCTTGAATTATATTGGTTGTCTGGTCTCTGGATCCATCATCAGAACAAATAACATCACTAAATAGTTCTCTAGGAATACTGTCTAAAACTTTACCAATAAATTTTTCAGAGTTATAAGTCAGAACTAATGCAATTATTTTCATTAAATTTTATTTATAAATTAGATTATTTATTGGGATTTTTTTTATTTCAGGGTGTTTATTAAAATGCTTTATGCCTGAAATAAATTTTTGATGATATTTTTTTCTTAAAAAACTGACAATAAAAAAAAATGGCATTTTTTTGATATTTTTTCTAATTAACTTCCACATTCCATTTTTTTTAATTTCAGTTACATTTTTTTTGTTTTTATCCCATGCTTGATCATACAAAATTTGATAAACATTTAATTTTTCTACATCTGAACTCTTTTCGGTATGCACAAGGTTTCCAACTGACTCTTTACAACAGTACTCAATTCTCTTACCACTATTTGAAATATTAATTTCAAACCAAAGTCCTTTATGTTTATTTGAAAAATCATTTAAAAAAACTTTAGTATTTGAATATCCATTTTTATTCGAGTAAAGAGAATAATACAATTCATGAGAGAATTGGTGAAATCCATGGCCATTGAATGAATTTGCAGGATTTGAATGTAAAACTCTTCCCTTAATATTTAACATTTTATGTATATTTTTAAAAGCTTGGCCAACATTAAATACATGTTCTGTTGTCCCAAAATCTATTATGGTATCATATTTTTGAATTAGATTAATTTCTTCGCCAATGTCATGCGTGTATGTGCAGCCCTCATAATCTGAAAAATCGATAGAGTCTACTTGGCTTGCACCAAAATAGTCTTTAAGTAAGTCTTCGCAATAATCATAAATTTTATACTTACAATCGTTTTTCAATATCTCTTTAATTTCAAAATTTTCTATTCCAATTTGTTGTCTACCAAGAGTTAAAACTTTTTTAAATTCACCAAATTTATTTTTTGAGTAAAGTAAAAATTTTAATTCTGTAGCACCAATTCCCATATAATTTACAAATAATTAAATGCCATATGTTGACGTGATTGTCCACCATCAGGTTGGATAATTGAACCATGAAAAAAAGATGCTTTTTCAGAACATAAAAAAACTATAATCCCTGTAAACTCATCTATTGTTCCAAACCTGCCTAGGGCCGTTCTATGTTTAAGATAATTCTGAGCATGTTTGGTTTTTATTGTTTTTTTATTCCAATGACCTTTTTCAGTGGCTATCACTCCTGGTGCGACTGCAGTCATAACAATATCTCTTTTTTCTAAAGCCAATTGTCTTCCAACACTTCTTGTGTAAGCTGTAAGTGCTGCTTTAGATGCATTAAAACTAGCAGGTCCACTAATTTCTATTCCAGCAATTGAGGTAATGTTTATTATCCTTCCCCAGTTATTTTTTTTCATATACGGAATAATTGCATTAGTAGTATTAACTGCTGTAAAAAAATTTAAATTCATTACATCTTCCCATTTTTCAATTCTAGAAAACGGATCTTTTACACCCAATGTATGTCCAATATTATTGATTAAAATATCAATTCTTTTATATTTTTTTTTTATAATTTTATTTAACTTAATTAATTCTTTTTTTTTTGATAAATCAAAATTATAACCAACACATTTATTATTTAAAATTTTTAAAGTTTCACTTATGCTTTTTTTATTACGGGATGTGATTATAACAGATGCATTTACATCGGATAAAGCTTTAGCAATTCCTTTACCTATGCCAGTTGCTCCACCAGTAACAAGGGCTATTTTTCTATTTAAGTCAATTTTCATAATTTTTTGTTTAATACACAATAATTGATTTGCCTACAACTTTTCCTTTTCTTGTATCGTTGATTAAATCATTTATCTCATAAAGTTTAATCTTATTTTTTATGATATTGTTTCTTTTTATAGATTTATTTTGAATTATCTTAAAAAATTTTTTGAAATCATTGTCAGGATCAAAATTTCCTCCTTTACATCCTATGATTTTCTTTCCTAAATTTATCTCCAAAGTATTAAAATAAGATTTTGATTTATATTTTGGTACACCAATTAATATTTGGGAACCTGCTTTATTTAATACCTCAAAAGCTTGGCTAATTACTTGACTATTGCCTGTACATTCAAAAAAATAGTCGAAACCCATTAAAAATTTTTCTTTTAAAATATTAAAATTTTTTTGTTTTGAATTAAATATAAAATTTGCTCCATAGCTTTTTGCAGTATTCAATTTTTTATCATTTATATCAATTGCTATTATTTTTTTTATATTCATAAACTTTAATATTTTAATAATATAAAGGCCAATTGGGCCACATCCTGAAACAGCTACAATGTCTTTAGTTTGTAAATTACTTAATTTTATAGCCGAGCCTATAGCTGTAGAAGCTGTGCACCCTAAAAGTAATGCATCTAGATCGTTTAAATTATTATTAATTTTAGTTATTCTTGTTTGAGATACAACGGTGTGAAAATTAAATGTTGTAATTAGACCAGCATTTAAATTTTTATTTTTCCATTTATATACTGGGGGAATGGAACTTTTGCCTTTTGAAACCATCCAATGTAATAAAACTTTATCCCCTTTTTTAACTTTATTTACATTTTTTCCAACACTTAAAACATAACCAATGCCTTCATGTCCAAGCAAATGTGGTAGATATTTATCGGGACCTTTTACCCCATCAATTTCACCAATTTGTGATCCGCAGACCCCAGAATAAATTAATTCAACTAAAACCTGATTTTCACTCAAACTTTCAGGTAAATTTATTTCGTCGATAATTAATGGTTTTCTTAATCTGGTTAAAATTGCTGCTTTAGTAGTTTTAATATTTATTTTCATTGAAAAAATATAAATGAATGGTCGCCCTTATACTTACCTTGTTCTAAAAACCATTTCCATTCTAAAGGTGTATAAAAACTTTCGCAAGTTACTTGCCAATATAATAAATTTACTTTTTCAGTTTCATTCCTGTATGATTCTACACATATATATTTATTTCTTTTAGATACTCTTTCAATTTCTTTTAAAGCTTTAATCAAATCATAACAATAAAGATTGTGTAGAGTATTTAAGCTTACAACTAAATCAAAATAATTACTTTTAAATTTCAATTTTGAAGCACATCCTTGTTTTATTTTTTTTTTTATCTCTTTTTTTGAATTTTTAATTGCATAATTTGAAATATCTTGTCCATATACCTGACATTTTGGTAATAATTTTTTAAATTCATACATTAAAAAACCTTTGCCACATCCTACGTCTAATATTCTTGCATTTTCTTTGAGTTTATAATGTTTAATCATTTTTTTCGCAATTGGTGACCACCTTCCATCATAATGGTATCCTCCATAATTAATATCTCTTGATCCATCCCAGTAATCAAAACCCCATTTTTTTGCTAGTTTAGCTGCTTTTGCTTTATTAACACTATTAACTCTAGCTAAATAATTTCTTTTAGTTTTTTTATGGTTTGTTGTTATAAAATCTATTTCCATTATTTAATTATATATAATAATTTAAATAAATACTAAATTTAAATAATTTCATAAAATGAAAACAACCGATCTAATTGCAGAAATTCTTAAAAAAAATTCAGTTAATAATGTCTTTGGATTACAAGGCGGAGCTGTGGTACACATTTTTGACTCACTTTTTAAAAAAAAAATTAATGTTACTTTCACTCATCATGAAGAGTCCGCTGCTTTGGCAGCTGTAGCTAATGCAAAAGTAAAAGAGCAGATAGGATGTGCTGTGGTTACAACTGGACCAGGAACCACTAACGCAATAACAGGATTATTGGCAGCATGGCAAGATTCTATACCTGTGATATTTATTAGTGGTCAAGCAAGATCAAATCATACTTCATATGGGAAAAAAGTTAGACAAGTGGGGACACAAGAAGTTAACATCTGTGACATAGTCAAGCCAATCACTAAGTACACAAATTTTATTAAAAATAAAAAAGATGTGTTTGATGAATTTGAAAAAGCAATTAGGATTGCTAAATCTGGACGACCTGGTCCTGTATGGCTTGATCTTGCTCTAGAAATTCAATGGCAAAATGTATTAATAAAAAGAAAGATTAAGAAATTAAAAAAGATTAATAATCCAATTATTGATAAAAAAAAAATATCAAAATCTATCGAGTTAATTAACAAATCATCCAATCCTTTATTTATCCTTGGCTATGGAGCTAGATTGGCAGGAATTAAAAGTAGTGAGTTAAAAAATTTTTTTTTGAAAAAAAATATTCCTTATGTTTCTACTTGGAACACTTTAGATTTAATAGAGACAAATTTTAAACATAATCTGGGAGTCATTGGAATGAGTGGTCAACGAGGAGCTAATAAAGCTGTATTTGGCTCAGATCTTATAATTTGTATTGGAACACATCTTTCAATACCACATACAACCACTTTATATGAAAGCTACAGTCCAAATTCTAAGAAAATAATAATTAATATAGACAAAAATCAACTTAATAATTTAAATATTAATTTTGATCTTAAAATAAATTTAGATGCTAAAATTTTTTTTGAAAAAATTAAGAATAAAATTAAACAAAAAAAATTATGTAAATTGATTAAATTAAAAAAATTAAATTGGTATGAACCACAACAAAAAAAATTTCCTAATTCAAATGTTTTCATAAAAAATTTGACTCAAAAAACAAAAGGCAAAACTTGTATAGTTGTAGATGGTGGTGGCACAGCATTATATGCAGGTTTTCAAAGCTCAATAATAAACAAAGATAATAGAATTATTTGCTCTTCAGCAATTTCTTCAATGGGAACAGGCTTAGCTGAAACGATTGGAGCATATAAATCAAAAAAATTTAAAAATATTATTTGCGTAATTGGTGATGGAAGTTTTTTGATGAATTGTCAAGATTTACAGACAATATTTCACGAAAAGATTAATGTAAAAATAATCATAGTTAATAATAATGGGTACCTTGCTATTAGGCATACTCAAAAAGAATTTTTGAATAAAAGATACAGAGGCACAATGCCACCAAATGATATTTCATTTCCTGATTTTAAAAAACTATCTAACAGTTTTAAAATTAAATATAAAAAAATAGCAAGCCTAAATGAGAGTAAAAAGTTTTTGAATAATATTACAAAAAATAAAGAACCCATGATTATAGATCTTATTGTTGATGAAGATCAGCCAACTTTATTTAAACAAGGATACAAACAAAACTCTGACAAAACTTTTTCACCAATGGAATTAAGTGAAATGTTCCCGTTCGTAAAAGTTCCAATTTCAAATACAAATAATTAAGAAATGAGAGTTATAATAATTGGATCTTCTGGACTAATTGGAAAAAATTTTTACAAATATCTAAAAAAAAAAAACTATAATGTTATTGGTACTTACAATAAAAATAAAAATGTTAAAAGCTATATTAAATTTGATTTAAAAAAAGATGATATAACAAAAAAAATTAAAAATCTAAATCAAAAAGATGCTATAGTAATCTTTTCTGCATATGCTAATCCTGGATGGATAAGTGAAAATCAAAAAGAAGCCAACTTGGTAAATATCGAATCAACAAAAAAACTTATAAATAAAATTAACAAAAAAAATTGTAAAATAATTTTTATGTCCTCTGTGGAAGTTTTTAATGGAAAAAATAAAAAATACTTTGAAAATGACAAGCCAAAACCTTTAAATTTTTATGGTAAATCGAAATTAGAAATTGAAAAATATATTAAAAATAATGTTAAAAATTATATAATATTTAGGACAAGCTGGAATTCAGATACAAGAATTGGTCATAGATGTGTTATTGAACTTACTTATAATACAATAATGAGTAAAAATGCTAAAATGGCTCATGATAATATTTTTTCTATAACATATGTTAACGATCTGTGTCGAATGATTGAAAAATACATTAATTTGAATAGAAAAATAATTCATATCGCAAATCCAGAGACAATATCAAGATATCTGCTAGCAACAAAAATTAAAATAAATTCAAAAAATAATTTCAAAATGGCATTTAAAAAATGTAGATTTAAAGATATTAAATATAAAGAACCTAGGGGCTTAAAAAACATTCTATATAGCAAAGTTCTTAATTTTAAAGATATAAATTCCTTTAAAAAAATAGATGAAATTATTTCAGAAAAAGTAAAAATTCTTGATAGAATTAACTAGTATTTGTGATTAATTTTTTTTAAAAATTTCTTAATTAAATATTGATCATTTTCTGGAGGCGCAAACTCAGCATATGTAACATCATTCTGTTTTTCAAAGGGTCCTGAAAAAGTTTCATGGTACACACAGTAATCTGAAATAGCAATTGGCATATGATAGTAACCTTTGTTCATTCTATAATAAAAATTATCACTATTTTGTGGACTACTCATTTTAATTACATCAATTGTTTTTCCTGATTTAGTAAATACATAAACTAACATTTTGCCTTTAATAACATGATACGATTCACTTTTTTGATTTGGATGTATATGTGGTCGTATATAACTATTTTTTTTTAAAAATATAATCATTTCATGAGTTTTACAATTTTGTGAGGTGTGAATACAAATTCTAGATCTTTTCTTTTTGCTTAAATCAGCAAGTTCTTTCAATTTTTTTATTATTGAATTATTGAAATAAATAAGTTTTTTTTTATTTCTAATTGAATTTGTTTTCATAATAAAATAATTCTTAATTTAATATTTAACTAAAGAAATATTACTCTCTAAATAACTAAGGATTTATCTTGGATCATTAGTATAAATCTTAATAAATTTTTTTAAATTATCATTTTTTTTTATATTGTCTAAGATTGCAAACCTACCGAGTAATTTAATATTGAAAAAATTTTCTAATACATTATAATATTCTCTGTCTTTAAAATCATCTAAAATAATTGTTGGATATGTAGTTTTATTTTTTAAAAAAGAATATAATTTTAAGGCACATAAAACTCTAAATCTACCATCAATTAATACCAGATCAGGAACTTTTTTTTCTGATTCTAGGTCATTTAAAATTTGTCCTGAATATCTATGAGCAATATTTTTGAAAAAATATTTTCTAATTTTAAAAAAAAGTGGACTAGAATAATCTCCTGTGAGGCCAAAATTGATTAGGAATAATTTGTTTTTATTAATAATTTTATTTAAAATAAATTGATAAAAATTTTTATCTGACTCAATTGATCTATAATTGATTTGTAAACTATCAGCTAACAGGGTGCTTGAGCCAGCACCAAATTCTAGGTAAAGCTTAGATTTTTTAAGAGAATTTAAAAAGTATTCATTTGTCTCGTAGCTTCCAAAGTCCACATCTTTAGATACTTCGTAGTTTGTTTTTATAAAACCTAAGTATTTTAAAATGAAATAACAATATCTTTTCATCAATTTTGATTTTTGTAAAAATTTTTTTCAGTGCATAAATCAAGCCAATTGAGCTATTAGTACTGGTCAGCTGCACGCATTACTGCGCTTCCACATCCAGCCTATCAAC
>MDTG01321236.1_pt1 | contig 32906 bp, 37 predicted proteins | sample 811421 | NCBI WGS metagenome assembly MDTG01 (sample SAMN05326645, study PRJNA326480) | marine metagenome | isolation source: seawater | place: Pacific Ocean: South East | collected 2011
AGAGTGAATAACACGGTATTTATGTCCTAAACTAACTTCAACAAATTTTAAAGTCATTCCAAAAAAAGCTGTCAAAATCATCCATAGCATTGCTCCAGGGCCTCCTATTGAGATAGCAACAGCAACTCCAGCAATATTTCCAAGTCCAATTGTTCCTGACATCGCTGCTGTGAATGATTGAAAATGAGTCACTTCTCCCGGATCATTAGGTTTATCGTATTTACCGATAGCTACTTTTATGGCTCTTTTAAAGTAAACAACATTTAGAAAATTAAAATAAAATGAAAAGTAAATGCTTGCGAAAACCAACCATAAAACTATGTAAGGGACTTGTGTTTCATAAAAAGAAAAACTACCAAATACAAAACTAGTTATATTATCAGAAACTGGTTTAAAGTATAATTCAATTTTTTGGTCAAAGTTATTAAACATGGTTTTAATTTTAGACGAAAAATTAATTACTGTAAAATTTCAATTATTTTTTCGTATGCTTTCTTTAAATTCTTCTCATCAATGCAATAGGGTGGCATAAGATAGATGGTATTACCTATTGGTCTCAATAGTAATCCGTTTTCTAGAAACCTCTGTTTTAATGATAGACTCTCTGCAGAGCCATAAACATTTGAAACTCTCTGGTAATCAAATGCAGCAATCGTTCCAATCATTCTGATCTTTGAAACACTTTTTAGTTTTGACAATTCCAGAAGGAATTGTGAATGAATTTTAGTTATAATTCGTATTTTCTTGAAAGTATTATCTTTTTCAAATAATTCAAGTGAACTCAATGCAGCCGAACATGCAACAGGGTTAGCAGAAAAAGTATGTCCATGAAGAAAAGTTTTTTTTAAATCAGTTGCGATAAACTCATTATGAATTTTTTCACTGAAAATTGTTGCCGCCAAAGGAATAAAACCACCAGTTAATGATTTGGCCAAGCACATAATATCAGGTTCGATATCGATAAAATCGGCGGCAAACATTTTGCCAGTTCTACCGAAACCAGTCATCACTTCGTCAAATATTACTATTATACCAGCATCTTTAAATAATGTGACAAGCTTCAATAAAAATTCTTTTCTACAAATCCTCATTCCCCCTGCTCCTTGAACCAGTGGCTCTATAATTACTGCTGCTATCCGATCTCTTTCATATTTAATAATCTTTCCTACCTCATTAATTGCCTTGACTTCGTTTCTTTGTAATTGATTATTTCCTGTCCAAATTTCAGGAAATGTTACAAAGAGACATTCATTTAACATGTCGTGAAAAGGCTCATAAAAACCTGACGTTCTTCCAACAGACATTGCTCCAAATGTATCACCGTGATAACCACCTCTAAGTGCTACAAATTTATTTTTTTTTTTCCCTTTGTTGAACCAATATTGAATTGCTACTTTCATTGCAATCTCAACTGAAGTTGAGCCATTATCAGAGTAAAATACTCTTTTCAGGCTTTTAGGAGTAATTTGAACAAGTTTTTGTGCTAATTCGACAGCTGGCTCATGGGTAAATCCAGCAAATAAAACTTGTTCAAGTTTTTTAGATTGATCAAAAATTGAATTAATCATTTCGTCTCTGCAATGACCATGAGTATTTATCCACCACGAAGAAATCAAATCGAGGTATTCATTTCCTTTTGAATCAAAGAGTTTTTCTCCCTTTGCTGATTCTATAACTATTGGATCATCAGAGATTTTTGGTTGAGTAAATGGATGCCAAAGATATTTTCTATCTTTCTTTAAGATTTTTTCAGTCATAAAGTTATTAATGTTTTCATTTTGTCAATAACAGTTTTGTTAATTTTCTCTTTAAAAGGAATCCTGGCTAAAACTTTTACTTCTTTACCATAAATTTTTTTTCCAAAATCTTTTATTGTATTTTCCGTATCTTTTATTCTGTTTCCAACAAATATTAATCCATGAAGTTTTATTTTTTTATTCTTTAACAAACTTATGGAAAGTAATGTATGGTTTATTGTTCCTAAGCTTGTTCTACAGACAAGAATTATTGGCAATTTAAAAAAAGCTGCTAAATCCACGATTAGCTTATTATCGTTTACAGGAACATTCAATCCGCCCGCACCCTCAATAATTAGATCTTTACTAAGGTTTTTATCAATCTTATTTTTGAATTTACTTATTAAAATCTTCTTTCCCTCTTTTTTCGCTGCTATATTCGGGCTTAATGGTTTTTTGAAAAAATAAGTTTCTTTCCAAATAGTTTTATTTTTACAAATATCTCTAATAATATCTGAGTCTTTCTTTCCATTCTCATCCAACCCACACTGTATTGGTTTGTAATAGATTGCATCTAACTTATTTACCAAAATTGCAGAAACAATAGTTTTACCAACATTTGTATCAGTTCCTGATATAAAAAACCCCTTAAACATCAATTCTCAATTTTTTTTAAAAAAAGGTAACTAATATTAAAAGAGGCAGTTACAGTGTTTTTGTATTTTCTAACATTAAAGATTTTTTTAGGATCTTGAATCTCTCTGTTACTCACGTTAGTACCAGTTAATTTTAAATTTTTTAAAAGTTCAAAAAAATTTTTAAATTTTTGGCTGTGAATTTTTTCTTGAAGCTTAAATAGAAATTTCTTGTTATCTAATATTTCTATTAAATCACTTGTTACTGGAAAATTATTAATAAAATTTCTTTGATGTTTTTCTAAATTGTTAAAGCTTTTTGAATTTGGAAAAGAAATTACATGGAAAGAATCTTTATTTATTGTATTTACAATTCTTTTAAATAATTTAAGAATATCACCGGACCAATGAATTGACATATTTGACAAAATTAGATCAAACCCTCCGAAATCTTTTAAGGTATCAAAGTCTTTTTGATAAAAATTAGCTCTAGTATCAGAGATTTTTTCCTTTGACTTTTCAATCATTTTTTTTGAAATATCAAGCAAGTGAATTTTTTTCAAGCAGAGTTTTTTTGATAATATGTTATAACTCTCCCCAGTCCCGCATCCTAGCTCAAGAACGGTTTTTTGATTTTTGTTGTCACTTAACTCATCCAAAAAAAAATATAATAATTCTTTTAAAACTTTCTGCTGAAGTTTTGAGTAAGAATCGTAACTTGAACATCCTTTATCGAACGATGATGCTATTTGTTTCTTAAATACTCTCATACCCAAGCTCAATTAAAATTTTCTTAATCATTTTATAACATAATTCAGGATTGTTTCTAGGAAATCCATGGTCAATACCATTTACAAATTTTATATCATGATTCTTATTTCTTAGAATATTCAAATTTTTTTTATTTAATTTGATCACATTATCACCTAAAGAAAAGATTGAATACACCTGACAGCTTAGGTTATTGAAGCTCTTTGTAAAGTCATTATCTTTAAGCTCTTTTAGTGATTTTAGGCATCTAACCACATTAGCTTTTTTATTTACTATATATTCAATATTGCATTTGTTATAAAAATCATTGAGAACCCCTTGTGGATTTTCAGAAAAATTTTCAATCATTCTATTTATTTTTTTTTTTGTTACGTGAGGGTTTTTTTGAAATCCTAAAAAACTTGGTACACCAAAAAAGTTTATTATTGTGCTACATTTAATTTGATTTTTTAACAACCAATTTAAACCATAGGAGTGTACAACAAAAATACTTTTTGAATGATATTTTTGAATATAATTATCAAATAAATCTCTTGAAAAAAAACCAAGATCAATTGATTTTGCAACTCTAGTAAACTCATTTCCTTTAATTTTTTTACAAACTGGCTCCCAAAATGTCTTATCAAAACCCCAACCATGAATAAAATAAAAGTCTAATTTCATTTTTGTTTTTTAAACTCCTTAATAGTTTTTAATAATTTATATAGAATTTCTTTGTTCATATTTGCTGTGATGGAAAGCCTTATTCTTTCTTTTCCTTTTGGAACAGTTGGATATCGAATTGCTTTAACATAAAATCCTCTTTTTAAAAAAAAATTGCTAAGCTGTTTACAGCTATTATGGTTTTTAAAAATAATTGGTATAATATGGGACTTTGATCCCCCAGTATTAAAAAATTCCTCTTTTAGACACTCCAAAACTAAACTGAAATTTTTTTTAATTTTTCTTCTAGATGCTGATTTTTTTGGGATCTTTTTCAGTCCAGCGTTTATAGATCCTAAAACAGATGGCGGCAAAGCTGTAGAATAAATCAGACCACTACAGTTATTCACTATAGCCTTGTAGAATTTTTTTGAACAAGAAACAAAAGAACCATAACTTCCTAGAGCTTTACTGAATGTCCCAACAACAACTTCATTTTCTATTTTTTTATTATCGGTAGCTAATCCAAAACCAATTTTACCGTATACTCCAAGAGCATGAGCCTCATCTAAATACAGAATACAATTATATTTTTCTGCAATCATTCTAATTTCGTCAATGTTTACAAAGTCTCCATCCATACTGAATAGTGTCTCAGAAACAATAATCTTGGGTGCATTTATTGGTATTTTTTTTAATAAAAACTCTAGGTGATCTAAATCCAGATGATTATATCTAAAACATTTCTGACGTGATAAAACACAACCATAGTTAATACTTGCATGATTAAGTTTATCTGAAAAAATATAAAATTTACTTCTTTTTCCAATCAAGTTTCCTGTTAAAGCTGGGATAAGAGTCGAGTTAAGTAAAAAACCATTCCCAACTATGATTGATTTCTCGTGATTGGTAAAATCACTTAGCAAGCTCTCAATAGAATTTATCTTGTTTAAATTTCCTGAAACTAGTCTTGATGAAGATAAACTAGATCCATATTTCTTTGTCCACCTTATCGATTCTTTTGCTAACTGTTTGTCTGAAGATAAACCTAAATAATCATTACTTGCAAGATTGAAGAGTTTTTTTCCTTTAAATCTTATGTAACCAAAATACTTCTTATGATTTGAGAGGCTATAATCAAAATCTTCTAATTTTCTTGAAGGATATTTATTATTTGATATTAATTTAACCACAGTTTAATATAACTTATTATATTAAACATTTTAAAGAAGATTCATGAAAGAAGAAACAATAGTTTTACATGCAGGACATAGAAGAGATGAAACCACGACATCTGTTGCTGTTCCTATTTATCAAACAACATCGTACCAATTCGATAATACTGATCATGCCTCAAAGTTATTTTCTCTCCAAGAACTTGGTAATATTTATACCAGAATAATGAACCCAACATGCGCGGTTCTGGAAGAAAGGATGGCTAAGTTGGATGGTGGGGTGGCAGCAATGGCTGTAAGTTCTGGACAAGCTGCCTCTGCCTTCTCGATTCAAAATATATGTCATTCTGGTGACAATTTTGTCAGTTCGACAGATCTTTATGGAGGCACCTGGAATCTCTTTTCAAATACATTAAAAGAAATGGGAATTGAATGCAGGTTTGTAGATCCGACTAAACCTGAACAATTTGAAAATGCAATCGATAATAAAACAAGATGTATTTACGCTGAAACACTTCCAAACCCAAAACTTAATGTTTTTCCGATTAATGAGGTTTCTAAAATTGGAAAAAAACATAATATACCTCTAATTATGGACAATACTGCTGCACCATACATTTGTAAACCTATTTCTCATGGTGCTAATATTGTAGTTTATTCAACAACAAAATATATTGGGGGACACGGGCTTTCAATCGGTGGCTTAATCATTGATGGTGGTAACTTTGACTGGGAGTCGGCAGGTGATAGATTTCCTATGCTTAATTCTCCTGATCCGAGTTATCATGGAGCTATATGGTCTCAAGCAGCCAAGCCACTTGGTCCTATAGCTTATATATTGAGGGCTAGAGTAATCCTACTTAGGGATTATGGCTCGTCCATGAGTCCGTTTAACGCTTTTACATTTATTCAAGGTTTAGAAACTTTACCTTTAAGAATGCAAAGACATTGTGAAAATGCTGATAAAATATCAAAATATCTTTCTTCACATCAAAAAATTCAGAAAGTTATATATCCATCACTTATGTCAGGAGTTCATAAAGAAAGATGTGATAAATATCTTACAGGTGGAGCAGGTGCACTCATTGGATTTGAATTAAAAGATGGTGAAGATGCTGGCAGAAGATTCATAGATAACTTAAAACTCTTATACCATGTGGCAAATATTGGTGATGCAAGGTCTCTTGCAATTCATCCAGCTTCAACAACTCACTCGCAATTATCAGATGACGAAAAAATTTCTTCTGGAGTTACTCCAGGTTATGTTAGGCTATCGATAGGCATAGAACATAGCGATGACATAATTGAAGATCTGGAGCAAGCACTTAATAAAATCTAGATGAAAAGTTTTAAGAGCAGAGGTTTTCCTTATCACAGAGGAAGAAGATTGCGGGTAAGTAAAAATATTAGAGATATTGTTTCTGAAACAAATCTAAATACTAAGGACCTTGTTATGCCTTATTTTGTAAAAGAGGATAACGATAACTCAAAAATTAGAGATTTAGTAAATCTCAAACGCTATACAATAAGTGAACTTTTGATTAAGATTAATCTATTAATTAAACGTGGAGTGAACACAATAGCTTTATTTCCCAAAATTTTTGAGGAAAAAAAATCTCTTACAGCTAACGAAAGTTTTAATGAAAAAAATCTTATTTGTAGGACATTAAAAGCAATTAGAAAGGAGTTTCCAGATTTAACAGTAATTTGTGATATTGCACTTGATGCTTATACAATAACTGGTCATGACGGAATAGTTGATTCAGACGGTAAAATAGATAATGACAAATCTCTAGAGATTTTATCTAAAATGGCAATAAATTTTGCACAAGCAGGTTCTAGTGTTTTAGCTCCAAGTGATATGATGGATGGACGGATAAAATTCATAAGAGAACAATTAGAAAAAAATGGATTTAATGAAACTTTGATATTGTCGTATAGTTCAAAGTTTTGTTCTAATTTTTACTCTCCTTTCAGAGATGTATTGGGAAGCAAAAAGAACCTGGGAGATTCAAACAAAAATTCATATCAAATTGACTATCGAAATAGAAGAGAAGCAATAAAAGAAACTTTAGAGGATATTCATGAAGGAGCTGACATTGTCATGGTAAAACCAGCTAGTCACTATTTAGATATCATTAAAGATGTAAGAGACAATTGCTTGGTACCTGTTTCAGCATTTCAAGTAAGTGGTGAATATTGTCTTTTAAAAAATGCATCTGATAATAATCTTATAAATTTCAAAGATTGTGTGATTGAAAGCCTAACCTGTATAAAAAGATCAGGTGCAGACATAATATTTTCTTATTTTACGGAAGAAGCTGCAGAATGGTTAAATTAATAAAATCATAATGAACTTGATTTTTGAAAATTATAAGATTAAAAAAAGATATGTCATACAATTTAGGAGGTTACAATGTCAAGAACACACCCAGGTAGATTTCATATAGCAATTCCAGGGCCTACAAATATACCTGAAAGAATTTTAAATGCCATGCATATATCATCAGAGGATCAAAGGAATCCTGAGATCCCAAATTTAACGATACCTTTATATAAAGACGTCAAGAAAGTTTTTAAATCTGAATCTGGAACAATCTTTTTATTTCCAGGATCGGGTACTGGTGCATGGGAGTCTGCCATTATTAATACAATGTCCCCTGATGAGAAAGTATTAATCTACAGATACGGGCAGTTCAGTCATCTATGGGCAGATATGTTTAAAAGACTAGGCCTGGACGCAGAAATTGTGGAGAGAGAATGGGGTACTGGCACACCGCCAGATGAAGTAGAGAAGACTCTTAAAAATGACACTGATCATAAAATCAAGGTTGTTTGCGTAACACAAAATGAAACTGCAACCGGTGTAACATCTCACGTTGAAGACATTAGAAAAGCCATGGATGCTGCCAATCACCCAGCTTTACTTTTTGTTGATGGTGTAAGTTCTATTGCTTCGATTGACTTTAGAATGGATGAATGGGGAGTTGATTGTGCTATTTCAGGCTCGCAAAAAGGATTTATGTTGCCATCAGGTATGGCTATTATGTGTGTAAGCGAGAAAGCATTAGATGCTCATAAAACAGCTCAGTTAAAGAGATGCTATTATTCTTGGGAAGACCAGATCGCAACGAACAAAGACGGTTATTTTCCTTACACTCCACAAATACCAATGCTAAGGGCGTTACAGGAATCTTGTAATATGATTTTTGAGGAAGGTCTAGAGAATGTTTTTAAAAGACACCACAGGATAGCTGAAGGTGTCCGAAAAGCAATATTAGAGGGATGGGAATTAAACTTGTGTGCAAAAGATCCTTACTGGTATTCAGATACTGTGTCAGCAATAGTTGTGCCTGAAGATAAAGACGCTAAAAAAGTTCTCTCTACAGCCTTTAATAAATATCATCTTTCTCTAGGTGCGGGATTGACTGAGGTTGCTGGTAAAGTCTTTAGAATAGGTCATCTAGGTGATTTAAATGAGCTCCAAGCTTCAGCCTTTATTAATGGTGCAGAAATGGCAATGATTGATTCAGGTATTAATGTGAAACCTGGAAGTGGCGTCGCTGCTGCTTCTGAATATTGGAGAAAGGCTCTAGAAAATGACTCAAAAGTTCAAAGTATTAGTGACAAGGAAGTGGCCTAACTCAGTAGAAGAAAAACTTAAAGAAAACTTTGATGTTACTCTGAATAAAAACGATATACCGTTAACTGAAAAAGAGCTATCAAATGCAATTGAAAATTTTGACGCTGTTTTGTCCACAGTAACAGATGCTGTAACAGATGATGTTATTTCCACTAAAAACAGAAAAGCAAAAATAATTGGAAATTTTGGTGTAGGATTTAATAACATAGATATCGAATCAGCCAAAAAAAATGGAGTTGTTGTGACAAATACTCCTGAAGTTTTAACAGACTGCACTGCAGACATCGCAATGTTGTTGCTTTTAGGTGTGTCAAGAAAGGCCTCTGAAGGCGAGTTTCATGTTAGAAAAAAAGAATGGACCGGATGGCGACCAACACATATGATGGGTACAAAAGTTACTGGCAAAACTTTGGGTCTCGTTGGAATGGGAAGAATTGCTCAAGCTGTTGCTCACAAAGCTCACTTCGGATTTAACATGAATATTTCTTTCTTTGATCCATACTTCAATAATTTAGACATTATTAAGAAATATGATGCTCGCAGTTTTAATTCACTCGAAGAACTTCTTGAATCTTCCGATTTTGTGTCATTGCACTGCCCTTCAACCAAAGAAACCAAGGGATTAATAAATTATGACGTTTTAGTAAAAATGAAAAATAATGGTTACCTAATCAATACAGCGAGAGGAGATATTGTTGTTGAAGAGGATTTGGTTATGGCTCTTGAAAATGGTATAATTAAGGGTGCTGGTCTAGATGTTTATGAAGATGAACCAACTGTGAATCCAAAATTGTTAAATCTTAAAAATGTTTTCTTACTCCCTCACCTTGGAAGTGCAACTGAAGAGACAAGGGAAGCAATGGGTATGAGAGTCTTCTCAAATATCACAGCTTTTTTTGAAGGGAAAGAACCTCCTGATAGAGTGGTCTAAAGATTAATGAATTCCAAAAGCTCTTCTGCTTTATTGTTAGAACTCTTTAACGTCGGGGTGAGCAACGTTCAACCTAGAAATATTTTAAGTAATTTCCTTAGAGTTTCAGAAAATAATATAGTTGTTGAAGATCAGGATGACCGTGAAATATATGACAGTTTTGAAAAAATATTCTTAGTTTGTATTGGAAAAGCCTCTATAGATATGGGTTTGACGGCTGTTTCAATTCTCAAAGATTTTAAAAATAAAATATCTGAAAGTGTTGTTGTAGTAAATGAAGAAAATTTTAGAGAAATACCAGGCTTTAGATGTTTCAAGTCAGGGCATCCCATACCAAATAAAAATGGTTTATTGGCGGCCAAATTTATCGAGAAAAAGTTAGAGAAAATTAAAGAAAATGATCTTGTTTTACTTTTTTTATCAGGAGGCGGTTCAGCAATGCTGCCGTATCCTGACGGAAATATTAAACTTGAAGAAAAAATAAAAATTAACCAATTGTTACTGAATTCTGGTGCTAATATAAAGGAAATAAATTCCGTAAGAAAACATTTGTCAAAAATTAAAGGTGGCAATTTTTTAAAAATGTCGTTTCCTGCAAGAGTTCACAGTTTTATTCTATCTGACGTAATAGGCGATGACTTGAGTTCAATCTCAAGTGGGTTGACAGTTCCTGATAAAACAACGTTCAGTGACGTTGAGTTTATTCTAAAAAAATATGATATATGGAAATCCTTACCTCACTCCATAATCACCCACATTGAATTAGGAAAAAAAGATAGTAAAATGGAAACTCCTGATGAAACAAATGATTTATTCAACTATGTTAGAAATACTCTTATTGGTAGTAATTATTTATGTATAAAAAGCATTGATGACTACTGTAAATCAAAAAATATTAACTCTTATCTTTGGAATTCAAATTTTGAAGGAGATGTTGAGGATCTTGTTATTGAATTTAAAAAATATCTGCAAAAAGCTAATCATTCCAAACCTTGCATACTAATATCTGGTGGTGAATCCACTGTAAAAATTAAGGGCACCGGTATTGGAGGAAGAAATCAAGAATTTGCTTTACATTTTATTAAAGAAATTAATGATTCTTTACCAAACCTAAAGTTTTCTCTTTTATCAGCGGGAACAGATGGCAGAGACGGCCCAACAAAAGCTGCTGGTGCTATTGTTAATCACAACACAATCAATTATATAAAAGAAAAAAAAATTGATCTTGAGAAAGAACTAAATAATAATAACTCATTCGAGGTATTGAAAAAAATAGATTCACTTGTAATAATTGATGGTACTAATACTAATGTTGCAGATGTTCAAATTCTTATGGTTGAATAAATGGGTACATATAAAAATAATGAGTTAATAATAAAAAGCTCCTTTCAATTTCCTTGTTCATATATAAAAGGAAAATTTGAAAAAAGACTTTGTATTAATATTTTAGAGTCAAACAGCAAACAAATTATATCTGAGCTCACCAAAAAGGGATTCAGGAGGAATCATGATCATATGTATATACCATCATGCCAAGGATGCAATTCTTGTATACCTTCAAGAATAAATTTGAAAGAATTTAATCTATCAAAAAGCAATAAAAGAAATATTAAAAATAACGATGATCTATTTTTGATAGAAAATCAAAAATACACAAAAAATAGATATCATCTTTTTAAAAAATATTGTGAGAAAAGACATCATAATGGTCTTATGAAAAAAATGACAGAGATTGAATTTATTAATTTTTTTCATAAATCAATCAATCCCACAAAAATTTTTGACCTTGTAGATAGAGATAAATGTCTTTATGGTTCAATTCTTTTAGATGAATTAAATGATGGTTATTCAGCAGTTTATAGTTTTTTTAATCCAGATTTAAAACGACGAGGATTAGGAAAAAATATAATCCTTCAGTTAATAAATAAACTAAAAAAAGAAAAGAGCGATTTTTTATATATTGGGTTTTGGGTAAAAGAATCTAAAAATATGCAATACAAATCATCATTCAATAATGTGGAGTATTTTTTAAGTGGATCCTGGAATTATGATGATTCATAACTTATTTAAATAGTCTATTATTTGATTTCTAAAAATAAATTTCTTTTTTTGATAATCTAGTATTTTTGATAGGAAAAAGCCGGTAATATGAAGTGCATCAATGTAATCCTCATAAAAATTTTTCTTAAAGTTATCTTTCATACAAAGAGGAATCTTAAAAATTTTGGAGGAATATTTTTTTCCAACACTATAACTAACCGCATTTCCTGTTTTTGGAGAAATATAATATGCTTCATTACCATCCCCAGAAACAGAACAAAAATTAATATTTAATTCGTAACCAATATTTTTGAGAAAATTAATTTCCCATTTTATATATTCTCCTATTAAGTTGAAATCATCATGATCCTGAATAAGTGACAATTTTAGTATACTCTTATAAATTTCTAAATTCTTCTCCCAGGGAGGAAGAAATTTGATACAAAGCTCAGAAGCTGATGCCTTGATTATTGAAAAGAGATATTTTGTTTGCGGATTTGGTTCTTTTTGTTCAATATTCAAATAGCCAAGTGCATCTTTGTTTCTAGAGCTCCAAACAAATTTAACATTGTCAAAGTTTATTAAATTATTTTTCTTATTTTTTGTATTTCTACTAAGGCCTTTTATCAAACCATTGTCTTTTGCAAGAATATAAATTATTTTTGACTTCTCACCAAAAGATTGTGAATAAAGAAATAAACCCTCGTCTGTAACTTTCATTTGATCAATCTTTTTTTTTTACTCTTAGACTCAAAAAAATTTTGTTTTTTACAAGCCTTTGCATTTCAATTCTAGCTCTTGAGCCAATCATTTTTATTTTTTCACCCTTTTTTCCTATTAGAATTGATTTTTGTGAATCTTTTTTTACAAGAATATCCTGATAAACTTTTAATATTTTACCAAATTTCTCAAATTGTGTTGAAATTTCTACCGAGTACGGAATCTCTTTATTAAACAAATGAAAAATTTTTTCTCTTGTTATCTCAGATATTTGAAAGTTTAAAGTTTTATCAGTTTTTACTTCACTTGGGAAAATCCAATCTCTTATCGGAGCATCAAGTATCAATTTTTTCAGTAGCTTATTAATACCCTCTTTTTTCCTAGCTGAAATGATAAATGTTTCTTTAAATTTTATGTTAGAATTAAAAATCTGAACTTTTTCTAAAATTTTTTCTTTTTCTATGAGGTCGATTTTATTTAGAATTAAAAAGTTATTTTTAAACTTCTTTATCGTTTCTGTAATAAATAATATATCTTTTTGATTTAGATTCCTTTTAACATCATGGATAAATAAGTTTTTATCAACTTTTAGCTCTTGATTTAGTATTGTTCTAGAAATTCTTTTTTGATTAAATTTTTTATTACTTATCAAACCTGGAGTATCAGTAAAGATAAGTTGGGTGTCCTTTATATTTAAAATACCTGATATCTCATCTTTAGTAGTTTGAACTTTTGAACTAACTATAGAAACTTTATTTTTTATAAGTGAATTTAATAAAGTTGATTTACCCGCATTAGGGAATCCTGTAATTACAATAAAAGAACATTTTTTATTTTTTTTCAATTTGTTTTAAAAGTAGTGAGGCAGCATTAATCTCTGCGTCTTGTTTATTTTTTCCTCTTCCTACAGCAAAGAGTTCCCCTCCAAAGCTTACACTTATTGTAAATATTGGTTTGTGTTCAGGGCCTTCTTTACTAACAAAGTCATATTTTGGTAAATTATTCTCTTTTTTTAAACACCATTCTTGAAGTCTAGATTTTGGATCATGATTAGAAAGATCAATACTTTCAATTAAATCTCTCCAAACACGATTTACAAATTTTTCTGTATTCTCTAGATTTGAATCAAAATAGATTGCGGCAATAAGTGCCTCAAGTGCATTAGCTTTGATAGATTCAATGGATGAAGACTTTAATTCTTTGGAAATTCTTAAAAAATTTTGCAAATGTATTTTTTCAGCTATATTCTTTAACGTATCTTTACAAACTAAGAAAGCTAATTTTTTTGCTAATTCGCCCTCAGAATCTGAAAAATATTTTATAAAAATATTTTTAGAAATTATTAAGCCTAGAACACGATCTCCAACGAACTCTAATTTTTCATAATTTTCCTCATTTTTACTAAAGCTTGAATGTGTTAAGGCCTTTTTTAATAAATTTATATCCTTAAACTTATAGTTTATGATTTTTTCCAATTCATTCAATTCTTTCATTATTTTTTTTCTGGCAATAGACTAACAATTATTCTATCTTTTCTTAAGGCAGGAAACCAAGTCCAGAATTTAAGAAAACTCCCTATATCTGTATCAAAAGATAAAAAAACAATTTCAGCCCTTCCAACAAGATTTTCTCTAGGGATCAAGCCAATGAACCTACTATCTTGTGAATTATCTCTGTTGTCTCCAAGCACAAAAAACATATTGTCAGGGATCTTTATTTTATCAAAATTATTTGTAGCTAAGCCCAAAAGAGATTTATCAAACTCATAAACATTATAACTATTACTATTTGGTAGAATTTCTTTGATTTTTGAAACATCAAACATCGTGTATTTCTCCTTTAATAAAAATTTAGTAATAATTTTTTTTTCATTAATATATAAAATATTATCTTTCATCTCGATAGTATCACCTGGCAAACCAATCACTCTTTTTATGTAATCAGTTCTATTATCCTCAGGTGTTTTAAAAACAACTATCTCCCCTCTTTCAGGGTCATTCTGAAATATTCTTCCAGGAATCAAAGGCAAACTAAATGGAAGAGAATGCTTTGAGAAGCCGTATTTATATTTTGACACAAACAAATAGTCACCTACTTTTAAATTTGGATACATTGACCCTGAAGGAATACTAAATGGTTCAAAACAGAAGCTTCTTATAACTAATGCCGCCAAAATTGCATAAAAAAGGGAAATAAGATTATTTCTAGTTTTTGAGTCCTTTTTTTTTTGTTTAAAAAAAATATTTTTCATTTTTGAATATTATTATATAAAAACTTAAATACCAGAGTGATTTATTATTTTCATAAATTTTTTGATGGTATGCTCTAATCCATCAAAAACTGCATTCGATACCAAGAAATGTCCAACATTTAACTCCATTACATTTGGTATCTCAGATATTTCTTTTGCATTTTGAAAATTTAGACCATGACCAGCATGACAATCTATGCCTAAATCTTGACATAGATTTGCGGCTTTTTTAATTCTACTGAGTTCTAATGAATGCTCTTTATTATTGAATGATCTTGAAAACTTACCGGTATGTATTTCTACAACCCTTATCCCTAAATCATAAGCAGCTTTGATTTGATCTAAGTCAGGATCAATAAAAAAAGATAACTTTGTGTCACTTGACAGGATGTCAGGTATAAATTTACTAAGATAATTCTTCTGATTTTTAACATCAAGCCCTCCCTCTGTTGTGAGTTCCTCTCTTCTTTCAGGAACAATACAGCAAGCATAGGGCTGAACTCTCAGGCAAATATCTCGCATTTCATGAGTTGCTGCCATTTCCAAATTTAGAGGTAAATAATTTTTATCTTTTAAATCAAATACATCTTGATCTTTTATATGTCTTCTGTCTTCTCTTAAATGAACTGTAATTAGATCAACATTTAATTTTTTAAGAAGCAATGCAACATTTAGAAGATTTGGAAAGTTTTCATTTCTAGCGTTCCTCAAGGTTGCAACATGATCAATATTTACGCCTAATCTTATTTTTTTTTTCATAATATCTTTTTTCTAAAAAATATTTACTAGCATTATAAGTAATAAACCATACCGTAATTGCAATAGGAAAGCTCCCTAGAAGAGTAGGCAAAAATAGATCTTGAAAATTATCCAGTAAAAAATTCAAAGTAAATTTATAAGAGTCCAAAGGTTGAAAATAAAAAAATACGCCTAGTTTATATGCAATATAAAAAAAGAAAGGAAAAGTCCAAGGATTGCCAACCACAGAACCAACTGTAGCAGCAATAAGGTTTCCTCTCATTACTAAAGTTCCCACATAACAAATAATTAAATGAAAACCCAGAAGCGGTGTAAAAGAAATAGAAGTCCCCCATGCAAGACCAATAGCTACTGATTCCGGAAAATCTCTTATTCTATAGACTTTCATTTTAACTAGTCTTAATAATCTAGATAAATTCATTTTCAAATAAGCCTAAACTCTTGATACACTTTCTACAAAATCTGATGTTCTTAAAGATGCAATAACCTTGTTCATATGATTAATGTTCTTAACATCAATGTCGATATAAATTTTAAAGAAATCACTATTTCTGTCAGTTATCTTAAGATTCCGTATATTACTTAATGATTTTGCAATTATCGAAGATAAAACACCTAATGCACCTATTTTATTTTTTATTACAACATTGATTTTCGCAACAAACTCCTTTTTTTTATAAATTAAATTATCCCAAGATACATCCATGATTTTTGACTCATGGATCTTAACTTTCTTTAATTCATCACAAATTTTTGAATGAACAACTAAGCCTTTTCCTTCAATCATTAAAGCAACAGAATCATCACCTGGAATAGGATTACAACAATTTGCAAAGTGTATGCTCATTCCAGGTGTTAATCCCTTAAGACTTAAAGGTAGATCAGGGAATTCTTTTTTTTCTCTGATTTTATTTAACAAAACAATTTTGTCGTCTTCTTTTAATTGTTTCTTTTCTGGAAACATAGACGAAATAATCTTATTAGGTAAAATATTTCCATTTCCAATTTCCTTGAACAAATCCTCAATATTTTTAACATTTAATTTTTCTAATATATTTTTTATATTTCTTTCAGAATACCTCATACTCTGATTCTTAAAATGATTCATAAGTATTTCTTTACCTAATTTTTTAAAATCTTCATCTTCTTTTATATGCAAAAAACGCTTTATGCATGCTCTAGCTTTCCCAGTTATCGATAGATCTAACCATTCTGGGGACAATGAATTTTCATTCCCACGAATTATTTCCACCTGATCTCCATTTTTCAATTTTGTATAAAGAGGTTTTGGACTATTATTGATCTTTACACCTACACAAGATGTACCGATGTCAGAATGAACTGAAAAAGCAAAATCAAGTGGCATTGCTCCCTTTGGCAAGGCAACTAAGTCACCTTTAGGGGTAAATACAAATACCTGATCAGCATGCATTTGCATTTTTGTGTGCTCAAGAAATTCTTCTGGTTCATTTGATTGATCAATAATATCTAATATTTGTCTCATCCATCTATATTGTTTCCCATCTTTAATGTTTACTTTATCTTTATAAATCCAGTGCGCAGCAATTCCAAATTCTGCCTTGTCATTCATTTCAAATGATCTTATCTGAATTTCAATTCTCTGGTTTAATGGGCCTATTAAGGTTGTATGTATTGATTGATAACCATTTGCTTTTGGTGTAGATATATAATCTTTAAATCGTCCAGGAACATAGGAAAAAAATCGGTGCAAAAGTCCTAAAACTTTATAACAAGTTTCCGTGTTTTTCACTAAAATAGTAAATGCCATGATGTCAGAAAGTTGTGAAAAATTAACAGATTTAACTTTCATTTTTTTCCATATTGAATATGGGGTTTTCTCTCTACCAAATATTTTAAAATCTATTTTTTTATTATTTAAAAATTGATCCAAACTTTTTACAATTTTATCAACAATATCTTCATCTTGTTTTCGTAACATTAGAAGTCTTTGAATAATTGATTTTCTAATTTCTGGTTCTGTAATTTTAAAGCTCAAGTCATCGAGTTCATTTCTTATTTCGTCCATGCCTAACCTTTCGGCTAGAGGAGAAAAAATTTCAATTGTCTCGAATGAAATTCTTTTTCTTTTATTTTCATCCTTTAAAAAAGCTAATGTTCTCATATTATGTAATCTGTCCGCTAACTTTACAAATAAAACTCTAATGTCTTTTGAAGTTGCCAATAAAAGTTTTCTAAAATTTTCAGCTTGATTGAATTTATCAGATCTTCCCTCAAATTTTGTTAATTTTGTAACGCCATCAACCAAATCTGAGATTTCATTTCCAAAATTTTTCTTTATATCATTTAAACTAAATTTCGTATCCTCTACAACATCATGAAGCAAAGCTGTAATTATTGTCCTTGAATCAAATTTGTGATCCGCAAGTATTCCGGCCACCTCTAGAGGGTGAGAGAAATATGGATCTCCAGATGCTCTTTTTTGACTTCCGTGGGCTCTCATAGAAAATACGTAGGCTTTATTAAGAAGCTCTTCTTCTACATCAGGATCGTAGGATTTAACTTTTTCTAATAGTTCTACTTGTCTTAACACAAGGAAATTTTATGATAAATAGCTGTTTTTTCAAACAAATTTTTTAAACTATTTTTCCTCATCGGGATTGTTTTTTGGCATGGTTGACTCTTCTGTTTCAGAATCCTGTTCAGGACTATCATCGTCTGAACTAGCATTCTTTTTCTGGCTTATTAATTTTTGTATTTCATTTTGAGTCATATATATTTTTTTTCGTTTCTTTTCGGAAGCATTTTCTTTTTCAAAATTATCAAAAGACACTTGAGAGGCATTCTCATTCATTGGGACAGTTTCATCGTCATCAATATCCGTTTCCTCTACAGGTTGATATCTTTGGGATGTGTTAACAATCGAATCCCAGGTTTTTACTAAATCAATCTTTTTTTCAGCAATTTCTCTTAAAGCGATCACAGTATTCTTGTCATTATCTTTAGACACCTCAGGTTCTGATCCAGAGGTTAAATCTCTAGCTCTACTGCATGCATATATAACAAGTTGGAATCTATTAGGTATAGACGTTGTGCAATCTTCTGTGGTTACTCTAGCCATAATTAATAATTCACATTTATATTAAAAATCTTTTGTTTTGCAAGAGTTTTTAATAGATTTCCTGCTTTTTCTTTTAAAACTGGGTGAATCCATTCACTATTAATATCACAGATCGGTTTTAAAACAAATTTTCTTTGATGCATTCTTGGATGTGGTAAAACTAAATCCTTCGTGTTTAGGATAATTTCATTATAAGAAATTAAATCCAAATCTATTACTCTTGGATCATTTTTAACACCTCTAATTCTTTTGAACGATTTTTCAATTTGCAGCAAATTATCAAGAACCTCAGAAGGCTTATAATCAGTTTTTATACTCACCACTCCGTTTATAAACCAAGATTGAGAGGACTTAGGTATAGGCTCAGTTCTGTAAAACTTTGAAATTTCTTCAACATTAAATCTGGTTTTCAGGATTTCAATAGCATTAATACAATTTTGGATTGGATCACCAAACAATTCTGAACTTAAGTTTGATCCGAAAGCTATAAAAATCAATGTTTCTCCAATCTAGCTTTTTCTCTTTTCCAATCCTGTTGCTTTTTATATTCTCTAAGATCACTTTTTTTTCTTCCCTTTGATACACCAAGTAAAACTTTTATAAAACCTTTTTGATTAAAGTGAAGATCAAGTGGTATCAGAGTAAAACCATTTTGTTTAATTTTTAAATTAATTTTATCTATCTCATACTTCTTAAGAAGAAGTTTTCTTGGTCTCAAGTTATCTAAATCATCTCGATTTTTTTCATATTCTTTTAAATCAATATAAAGGTTGATAATCCAAAACTCTCCCTTTTTGTCAACAGCATAGGAATTATCTAAAGTAACACCTCCTCTTCTAATCGATTTGACTTCAGCACCTTTAAGAACTATTCCAACTTCGAGAGTTTCAGATATTTGAAAAGAAAATTTAGCTTTTCTATTTTTAGCTATTATGAAATTATTTTTTTTCAATGATTATTCAATCAGATTCAGGTTTTTTAAAACTGTATTTATCTCGTTCATTGTTTCTTTACTGACAACTGCAAGTGGTGGTCTTAATTTGTTTAAACATTTATTCATTTTGCTTAGTGCATATTTTACAGGACATGGACTAGATTCAAGAAAAAGAGATCTGTTTAAAGGATATAATAAATAATTTAATTCCATACACTCTCTAAAATTCCCATTTTTCCATGATTCATAAATTCTTGAGGATAATTTCGGAGCAACATTTGCAGTAACAGAAATACACCCAATACCGCCGCTCATTAAGTGTGCCAAAAAAGTGGCATCCTCTCCAGATAATTGATAAAAATCTTTTCCACAATTATGTTTAATTTCCATCGGTGCCGAAAGATCAGAGGTCGCATCCTTGATACCGACAATATTTTTTATGGAAGATAATCTTCTGATCAATTCAGAGGATAATTTAACTATAGATCTTCCTGGGATATCATATAAAAATATTGGCAAATCAATTTTTCTGGCAATCATCTCATAATGACTGTAAAGGCCCTCTTGACTAGGTTTATTATAATATGGCGTAACTAAGAGTGTTGCATCAGCCCTAGATCTCTTCGCATGATCAACTAAATCTAGAGTTTCTTTTGTAGAATTTGATCCACAACCAGCCATAACAGGTACTCTAGAATCAGATCTTTTAATAATAAATTCAGTCACTTTTTTATGCTCATCATGACTGAGCGTTGGAGATTCTCCAGTAGTACCACACGATACTAAACCATGAGATCCCTCATTAATAAGAAAATCAATGTGCATTTCAAGAGCATCGAAATCAATATCAAGGTTTTTAGTAAATGGTGTTATTACAGCTGGGATTGATCCTTTAAATATCATTTTGCTCTTAACTAGACAATCAAATTATTATAATATTCTTATTGTTAAATCTTTTCTAGGAAATAATAATATCACTTTATGATGAGAAATTATTTAAGAATCAATATATTTTTTTTTTTATTTTTCTTTGTTTCTCAATTTGCTGAAGCATTAGACATTCCCGAGCCAAAAGCAAGACCAGAAAAACAAACCTTTCTTTACCAAGATGTCTTTGATCAAATAAAAAAGCAAAATTGGACTATGGCTGTCACACTGGCAGAGGATCACAATAATCAATTTTTGACTTCCTACGTAAATTGGTTGAATTTTACACGACCAGGAAGTAATCATTCATTTCAGAAACTTAAGAAATTTTATGTAAATCATAAACATTGGCCAAAAACAAATATCATAATTGAAAAAATTGAATCATCTATCGATAACGGTTTAAGTACTAATGAAATCTTAAGTTGGTTTGATAATAATAAACCTAGAACATCAAAAGGTAAGATAGATTATCTTGAAGCTCTAATAAAAAGTGAAAAAATTACTAATAAAAAACAATTAATAAGAGAAATATGGATTAATTCAAATTTAACTTTCAGCCAGCAAAAGTATTTCACAAAGAAGTATAGCAATTTTTGGAACCAAGACGATAACTGGGAACGATTTAATAGATTAATTTATGAGGGTAAAAATCTGTCAGCAAGAAGAACACTAAATAGAATTTCTGGAGATAAACGAAAGTTAGGTGAGGCAAGATTAGGTTTAAGTAGAAGAGTTGGCAATGTATCAATATTAATAAAAAAAGTTCCATCTTATTTAAAAAATGATCCAGGGCTTATTTATGAAAGAATGAGGTGGAGAAGAAAGGCAAAGCTAGATACTGCAGCTGACTTGCTAATTAATCCTCCTGATAAAATTCAGAATGTAAGAAACTGGTGGATCAACTCAAGAATTATTGTAAGAAGATTAATTAACAAAAAGAAATTTACACAAGCCTACAATATTTTAAAAAAACATAATTTACCTATTTCTTCACAATCTGGTCTAGAGGCTGAATGGTTGGCCGGATGGGTATCTTTTGCTCATCTTAAAAATTATGAACAAGCAATCAGACACTTAGAAAGAGTTTTCAATAATTCTGATAATAATTTTAGATCAAAATCAGCATATTGGCTTGCATTGGTAAATATTGAAAAAAAATCAAAAAATTCGATAATTAATGATTGGTTAAAAGAATCATCAAAAAATAGGTTTTCATTTTATGGGCAAAATGCTGCGCTTAAGTTAGGAAAATTTAATTTTAAAGAAGAATCACTTCCTAAAAAAGAGCCCACAAAGTACAAAGATCTTTTTGAAGTTGTAAATATAATTATTAATTCAAAACAAAGTTCAAAGAAAATATTCCCTTTTTTTGAAAAAATCTTTGAACTATCTTCACTTGATGAAGAAAAATATTATATTCTAGAACGCGCTTACAATCTTTCAGACAAAAATATTGTGGGTAAATTATCAAAAAAACTTAAAACTCCGTCTTTAAAATATTCTTATCCTGAAATTAAAGAATTTATTCCTAATAAATTTAAGAACTCTTTGCATACACTTGCACTTATTCAAGCAATTGTTCATCAAGAAAGTAATTTTTCTATAAATGCATATAGTTCAGCCGGAGCAAGAGGCTTAATGCAACTGATGCCTTTTACCGCAAAGAAAGTTGCAAGAGATCTAAAGATAAAATACTACAAAAGCAGGTTAACACGTAACCCACAATACAATATTTTGCTAGGAACTACTTATATAAACGAGATGCTTGCAAAATTTAATAATTCATTACCACTTGCATTAGCAGCCTATAATGCAGGTCCGGGAAGAGTAAAAATTTGGTTAAAAAGATATGGTGATCCAAGACAAAATCAAATAAGTTATGTTAATTGGATAGAATCAATACCAATATCAGAAACAAGATTTTATGTACAAAAAGTTCTTTCCAATTTGAGGATTTATCAAAAAAAATATAAATTAGATCTTTACGAATAAATTGATATGACATCTTGACATTATGTCATTATGACACTATATTATATATGTATCGCCTAGATTTGGGGTACACTATATAAATCTTGCTTATAAAAGGAGATAATCATGCAAAATAGTATAGAAAACTATAATAAAAACAGATATTCACCATTTGCTGTTGGCTTTGACGAATTGTTTGACAGACTTTTCGAAATTGATACTACAAATACTACCAGCTACCCCCCGTATAATATATTCAAAACAGATGAGTATAATTATATAATTGAAATGGCCGTCGCTGGATTTAATAAAGAACAAATTGAAATTGAACTTTCAGATGGAGAGCTCACAGTTAGATCTAAAACAAAAGATCAAAAAGCTGATAATTCCAGAAAGTTAATTCATCATGGAATATCATACAGATCATTTTCAAGGAAATTTACTTTATCGGAAGAAATTCGTGTCAAAAATGCCGATTTAAAAGATGGTATGTTAAGTATAAGATTAGAAAAAATCATACCAGAGCATAAAAAACCTAAATTAATTTCAATAAAATAAATAAAGTTATAGTAAGGGGAGCTTAAGCTCCCCTTTATATTTTGATTGACATCATAAAAGTAAATTATTATTAGATAATAAGAATCATTATCATAATAATATGTTTTTTTCTTTTGTTTTTTTCTTATTACTCATATTCACAAACTTATCTGCGAATGAAATTAATTTATTCACAACAAGACATTATGAATCAGATATTAATTTATATAAAGTTTTTGAAAACACCACTGGTATTAAAGTCAATATAGTCTCAGGAAAATCAAAGCCCCTTGAAAAAAGAATCTTAGAAGAAGGCGACTCATGTAAAGGTGATTTATTTTTCCTTGCCGATGCGGGAAGGTTATATTCTGCTCAAGAAAAAGGTATATTTGAAAAAATAAATTCAAAAAAATTAGAGAAAATTATACCCAACCAATTCAGATCAAGTTATTGGTTTGGAGTAACAAAAAGAGCAAGAATTATATATTACAATCCAGAAGAAACCTCTCAAGAAGAAATAAAAGATCTTAATTACGAGGACCTTGCTAATAAAGAATTTAAAAATTCTGTCGCTATTAGACAGTCCAATAATGTTTACAATCAATCATTAGTTGCCTACATGATTGAAAACAAAGGTATTGAATATACTGAAAAATGGCTCAAGAAGTTTGTTAATAATTTTTCACGTCAACCTCAGGGAAACGATAGGGCTCAAATCCTTTCAGTTGCTGCAAAAGAATCAAAGTTTGCTATAGCCAACACTTATTATTATGCGTTGATGCTTTCAGGAAAGAAGGGTAAAGAGCAACAGTTGGCAGCTAAAAAAGTTAAACCATTTTTTCCAAATCAAAATAGTACAGGAACTCATATGAATATTTCAGGTATAGGTGTGCTTAAACATTCTCCTAATAAAAATAATGCCATTAAATTTATTGAGTTCCTTCTATCACCTAAGGCACAAGAGCACATTGTTAACAACTCCTATGAATACCCGATAATTGATGGTGTTAAAACATCAAAACTTATTCAAGAGATGGGATTAAATTTTAAACAAGACAACTCTACAAAAGTTTCAAGTTATGGAAAATGGCAAAAAGTTGCATTTGAATTAATGCAAAAAGCAGGTTGGAACTAAATAAATTTGAAAAAACTGATATTAAATTACGAAAAAAAAGATTATCTTTACTACGTAGTATTAACGATTTCGCTAATTTCCCTTATCCCTTTATTTACAATAATTTTTAATTCCTCTATCTTTGATTATACCTTATTTTTTTTAAAAAATAATGAATCCTTAGAATACTTTGTAAACTCCTTTGTAATTCTTTTTTGGGTTCTTTTATTTACTTTTATTTTTGGGTTGCTCTCTGCATATCTTGTAACCTTTTTTAATTTTTATGGTGTAAATTTTTTTAAATATTCACTGATTTTATCTTTTGCAATTCCTCCATATATCTTTGGTTATTCAATGTCTGCATTCTTTGAAAATTTTGGAATTTTTTATGCACTTATAAATTTTTTTTTCGAGACAGAAAATGCAAATAAATTTCTTCCTAACTTCTCCCCACTAACAAGCTCTATTATATCTTTATCATTCACTCTTTATGGATATGTATACTTAATATCCAGGACGTCCTTTGCAAGTCAATCTGCGAACCTTATTGATCTTGGGAGAAGTATGGGATTTTCAACTTTTATGATTTTTTTTAAAATAATTATACCATGTGCCAGGCCAGCTATTTTTATTGGTCTTAGTCTAGTTGCTATGGAAACTCTATCAGACTTTGGAACTGTCTCATACTTTGGTATTTCAACATTTACGACAGCAATATATAATCATTGGTTTATTTTTGATGATTTGAAAATGGCAAATTTTCTGTCTCTTTTTCTACTAGCTTTTGTGTTAATTCTTTTTGCTATTGAGAGCTTCTTAAGAAAGAACTCAAAATTTCATTTACTTAAGAATGATAGTAGAGGGGAAAAAATAAATTTATCTGGCGTAAGAGGATTTTTGGCTTTTTTGTTTTGTTTCAGCCTCTTTGGTTTGAGTTTTATTTTACCTTTTTTTCAAATGATTTACTGGTCAATAAAATTTCCTGAATACTTTTTGAGTCTAAATATCTTAGAACTCAATATCAATACTTTTTTACTAATTTTCTGCACAAGCTCAATTTTAATTTTTGTTTCCCTAATAACTAATTTTGGGAACAGGGTTTTAAGAAATAAATTTTTAAAAATTATCTCCAATCTCTCAATTTCTGGTTATGCAATCCCAGGAATTATAATATCAGTTTCAATAATTAGTTTTTTCTCGTTTTTAAGTGATATGACGTCTATAAATTTTAAAAATATATTTATTGGTTCGCTTTTTGGATTGATTTTAGGATATTTCTTTAGATTCTATGCCATTACATACAATGGAATAAAATCTAATTATTATAAAATAAATTATTCTATAGACGAATCTTCCTACTTAATCGGTTATACAAGGTTTAAAACATTTTCAAATGTTCATTGGCCAATGATGCAGAGAAGCATATTTTTTATTTTCATTTTAGTAGCTATTGAAATAATAAAGGAATTACCAATCACATTGATACTAAGACCATTTAATTTTGAAACTTTTTCTACAAAAGCATATAATTTCGCATCTCAAGATTTAATTGAAGCAGCATCAATTCCATCAATGTTTTTAATTTTTTGGACGAGTATTTTTATTTTAATTTCATTAAATTACTTTTTAGATAGCAGAAAATAATTTATAAAAAAATTATGAAAAATTTTTTTGATATTAAAAATGCAAATTTTTCCTCTGGAGATAATCATGTACTAAGTAATATTAATTTAACTATAAAAAAAAAGGGAGAGATCGCTTGCCTTCTTGGTCCATCGGGTGTTGGCAAAACAACAATACTTCGAACAATTGCTGGGTTGGAAAAACTTCATCAGGGTGAAATTTGGCTCAATGGAAAACTTTTGTCTTCAAAAGAAATTATTGTTAGCCCGGAGTACAGAAATATTGCTTTGTCTTTTCAAGATAATTGTCTATTCCCTCACAAAAATGTATTTGAAAACATAGCAATTGGACTTGAAAGAAAGGGTAGAAAGGAGAGTAAATTTATTTATACTCTTTCAGAACTTATTGAATTATTTAGATTAAAAAAATTAATAAATAAGTTTCCTCATGAAATTAGTTCAGGCGAAGCCCAAAGAGTTTCTTTAGCAAGGTCTTTAATCTCATCTCCAGATTTATTACTTTTAGATGAACCATTTGCAAATATAGATCAAATTTTAAAAGAAGATTTACAAAGAATTGTTAAAAATATTTTAAGGAAAACTAAAACATCTGCGATCATAGTAACTCATGACCCTAATGAAGCTTTTTACATGGGTGATATGTGTGGTATAGTCATTGATAATAAACTTAAACAATTTGATACACCCTATAACATTTACCATTTCCCAAATTCATTGGAAGTAGTAGATTTCCTAAAAAGAGGGACTTTAGTCAGCGTTAAAATTTTAAGCAAACGGACTTTAAAACATAAATGTCTAGGAATAATTAATGGCAAGTATGGTTGTTCTAATCTTAACCCCTTTAATATTGGTAATAAAGTAGAATTACTTCTTCAACCCGAAGATCTACAACATGACGATAAGAGTAAATTGAGACTTAAAATTATAGATAGAAAGTTTAGAGGGACTAATTTTATTTATAAATTAGAAACTCCAGAAAAAGAATTAATTCCTGTTTTAGTTGAATCTCATCATCAACATTTACATGAAAATAATGAAAGTTTTGGAATTAAAACGCCGATTAATATAGATCATTTAGTATGCTTCAGAAAAAATTAAATCGTTACTCTTTACATTTCTTTTTTAAAAATTTAATGTATCCAAATGGATGAAGAAAAATTAAATATCTCTACTAGAAAGTTTTTAAAAAAAGTTGGAATTTCTTCGCAAAGAAATATTGAAGAAAAAGTTAGAGAAAAACTAAAATCTGGAAATACAACTGGTATAAATAAGATTAAAATAACTGTTAGAATCTCTTCTCATGACATAAACTTAGATGAGACCATAGAGGATGAAATAGAATTTTAAAACTAAGGAGAATAAAAAATTAACGAAAAATTGAATACTTTTGAGTTTTGTAAAAATGAATCAAAAACTTTCAAACAAGATATGCTATGTAAACAAGACAATCTTCATAAATCTATGGAAGTAAATCCACTCGGCTTTATCTTGTTCTATGTTTTTGCTATAATTTTTGTTGCATTATTATTTCAACTTTCACAAAAGAATTTTTCAAAAAATGGGAAAAAGAAATAAACAATATTGGCCTCATAATATTAATTCTAATTTCTCTTCATTATCTTCTTTTCTTTGCCCTTTATCTCATTGCAGATTCGTTTAGACTTGAAGGTAAAATCATCAATAATATTTTAAAGAATAAATGGTTTTTATTTAAATTTTTATTCTTCTTTTTATGTGCTTACATATTTCTAGCTTTACTTATTATTAAGTTTTTTGATAAAGATCATTTACAAATCATAAACTTTCTTTTTTCTTTTTTAATGATTTTTGAAATTTGTATAAAAATTTCAAATTCCGAGAGGTTCATTCGTTGGATTGGTGAAGGATTAGATAAATCATTAAGAGTTTTAATTATGTTTATAATAAGTCTTAATTGTACGTATTTTTTTACACGAATTACGTATCAAATTCTTGAGTCTTAGTTAAGTTGTCTAAAAAAAATTTCCATTAAGAAATTTTTGAACAATTATATTTTTTGATTTTAAAAACTTATTTTTTTTTGAAATCTCAATTACTTTACCCTCGTTTATTAGTAATATTTCATCCGCTAATCTTTTTGCCTGAAAAACATCATGAGTTACCATTATTATTTTTATATCAACTTTATTTTTAATAAGATAATCTTCAATTTTTTTTGTATAATTCATGTCTAAGTTTGAGCTAGGCTCATCAAGAATTAAAAGCTTTGGTTTATTTACTAAGGTTCGAATAAATGCTAAGTACTGTTTATTACCCTCTGAAAGTCTTCTTGCTGATTCTTCTTTATTATTAAATTTAAAATAATCCAACAAAAAATTAATTCTTTTAGATATTTGATTTTTTGAATATCCATTGATTTTCATTGGATAAGCAAGATTACTGTAAACATCTCTTCTCAGAAAAATGATATCTTGAGATAAGTACCCAATCAGCGGTTTTTTATTATCTAACTTTATAGATAAGCTCCCACTTTCAAACTTTACGAGACCTTTAATAATCTTTGTAAGCAATGATTTACCAGACCCATTTGGACCTAGGATTACAGTGATTCCAGAAGTAGAAAAGTTTAGACAAAGATTATTAAAAAATAGTTTTTTATTAATAGTGAAATTTATATTTGTTAATTGAATATGATCAGTTTTTTTAGTCATAAGAATATTTCTTAGCTAGCATTTTCATGATCATTACAATAGTATTAATCCCGATTGAAATTAAGATTAAAACAATTCCAAGAGACATAGCCATTTCTAAGTTACCTTTAGAGGTTTCAAGTGCGATAGTTGTTGTCATTACTCTCGTATAGTGAATTATGTTTCCTCCAACTATAATAATAGCTCCCACTTCAGATAACGCTCTTCCAAGACCAGTGAGAACACAGGTGACCAAAGGTATCCTAGCATCGAATACTGTTGTTTTTATTCTATTTTTTAGTTTTACATCAAATGAATCGAAAATTTCTTTATATTCCATAAATATCTGTTCAAGGAGTTCCGTGCTAATAGAAATAATTACAGGAAGTATAATAATGACTTGTGCAACAATCATAACAGATGGGGTGTATAGTAGATTCAAAAATCCTAGAGCTCCGGTACTAGAAAAAAGTAAATATAATATTAAACCAACGAAAACCGGCGGTAATGCCATCATTGAATTAAAAAAAATAATTAATGTTCTTTTTCCATAAAAGTTCGTTGATGACAACAAACCTGAGATTGGTAAACCAATAATACAAGATATTAATAAAGCAGAGAAAGAGATCCTTAAAGACAACCAAATTATCTCATATAAGTCAGGATCAAGTGAGACAATGAGCTTCAATGAATCTATTAAAAAATTCACTTACTTTTTTAATGTTTTCCAATAATCACCGCGGCAGCAGGAAAAATACAGGTAACTTGATTTCCTTTATCAAGTTCCATGTCTTTACAAATATCCACCGGTACAGCGGCGTGAACGAAACTACCAGTGCCATTTCCATCGGCATCTGTTTGTTCAACAGCAACTCTCGAATAACTTGTACCATGGATAACAGATGTCACCTTTCCTTTTATTTGATTTTTTGCGCTAATCCTCATTTGCATAACCTTTCATATAAATTAATTTATAATTTATTTTTTTTTCCATAAATACACAAGTCCTCCCGCAGAAATATTATGCCATAGACTAAAAATAGCCGAAGGAAGTGCCACCATATTTGTATAATGTAAAAGCGCTAGTGTCATTCCTAGACCAGAGTTTTGCATTGCAACCTCTATTGAAATAGTTTTTTTTACGTCATTAGGATATTTTAATAAACTTGCTATTTGATAAGAAAAGTATAGGCCTAAGAGGTTTTGTATAATCACGGCAACTACAACTAAGTATGAAATTTTAAAAATATAATCAAAATTAATGGCAAAAATTACAGCTATTATCAGAGCAATTATAACTTCTGAAAAAAATGGAAAAAATCTAAGATATTTTTGGTTTAAATTTTTAAAAATTGATTTTATTGAAAGTCCCAATAGAACCGGAATAAACACAATAAAAAATGTTGATTTGATTAAACCGATTGTATTGATACTTATATTTTCTTCAGATAGTAAATAAATTAATAATGGCGTAAGAATAACAGCCATAATAGTTGAAACAAAAGTGCAAAAAATTGATAAAGAGAGATTTGCACCACAAATATATGCAATTACATTTGAAGCAGTTCCACCAGGACAAGAACCCAATATTATAAATCCAAGAGCTATCTCTTTTGGAAAGTTAAAAAAATAAACAATAAATGCAGAAAGAAGAGGCATTACCGAATATTGAAGAACAACTGTTGTAAAAATCCATTTTGGCTTACTAATAATTGTCTTTAATTCATCAATACGAATTGTTAGACCCATGCCAAGCATTACCAACCCTAAAAGATATGGGATAGCGAATCCTAAATTTGAAAAAAATTCAGTAAATAAAAAGCTTAAGACTAAAAAAAAGCAGATTAGAAGTATAAAGCTGGACTTATACAATTATCCTCCATTAATGAGGTTTTCTATTCATAGTCTCTTAGCATTTTTTTTATTTCAATTCCATGCATCTCTTCCTCTTTTACCATTTCTCTAGCATACTCCTCAATATATAGGCTCTTATTTTCGGCATGTTCAAGCAGGTCTTTATAAAGACCAATAGCCTTTTGCTCATGATTAAAACTTTCATTTAATAGATCCTTTATAGAATGCTTGTTTGTTTCTTCTATTTCTGGAATGGCTTGAGAGGGATGCCCCCCCAGACCAGTTAATAACTCACCAGCTTTTTGAGCATGTTCAAGAGATTCTTCAGCCTGCTCTTTAAAAAACTTATCCAAACTTAATCTATTGGGACCAGTTACCATTAAAGCAAAATGAGTATATTTCACCACGCCAGCCAATTCATATTTTAAAACATTATTAAGAATCGAAATTGTTTTTTCATTATCAAGTTCCTTCATTTTATTCTCCACATTAGAATTTACAATCATGCTCAATATAACAATTCAAATGCCAAAAACATAGAATAATGTAATTTTTTGAAAAATATTTTTAAGATTTTAATTTTTTTCTTATATTGTTTTCACAATTTTAAGACTTATAGATCTTTATAAGATTCATAAAAATTTATTTTTTTCTTGATGCTTTGAAGAGTTTTTTTCTTCTGCTCTTCTGTTTTTAAAATTAGTTTGGTATTGATATCAATAATATTCGAAAATTTAGGACGAAGTTCATCTGATATCGGTTCCTTCTTCTTTAGAATATCCTTCAATATCTTTTTTCTTACTTTTTCCAAATGTACAATTTTTTGTGAATTTCCACTCTCAATTAAATTGGACATCGAAATACTTAATTCTTCGAGTCTTGAAATTTGTTTTGATAAATCACTTGTCTTTAAATAATCTTCATCCTTTAAAAATTTATCAGATAACATCTAATGCTCCATCATTTTGCATATAATTAAAATTAAACATCTTATCTAAACTAACGGCTGATTTAAAAATATCTTTACTTTTTAAACTTGTAATACCCTCTATCAATTTTTTTCTACAATATTCATAAAATGTAAATAAATCTGAAGATATCTTGAGTTCTTTATCGAAATTTAAGTTTGTTTGAATAGTGTAGATAATTGTGAGAGCCTTAGAAAAGTTTTTTTGTCTGATATCATCAATTTCCTTTTTTTCGATTTTCTGAGATACAACCCTTAATGCTCTTACCAGTTCGTAATTGATTTTTTTAAAAATCTCGAATGGATTAGCAGTTTCCAAACCATCATTCTGACTTTTTTTATAAAATTTCTTTGCTTGATTAAGTTTCATAAGTTATCATTTAAATATGATCAATCCTAATTACAATTATGTTGACCCTATTGCTCATCAGTTTACAACTAATATAGCAAAAGGTGTGCCACATCAGGTGGCAAACAGAAACATTATTAGAGATATCGATGATAATCAGAACCTTGGTCAATACAGTAGGGAGAATTCAGAGTTATTTAAAAAAAAACTTTATAGTCCTAAATTAGCACCTAGTATTGGAATCAGTACAGAATCCTTCTTAAAATCCAGAGAACTTTTTGGACCAATCTATTTTCACAATGAGAGTATTACTAAATATTTAATGATTTCATCAATTAAAGTAACTTCTGAACAACAAAAAAACTCTATCGATGTTACGATTTAGTCTCAACATCAGCTCTAAAAGCTTCAGCTTCTAAATAACTTACAAATAAATCGCTTTCACTGAAAATTCCTATTATTCTTCCTTTTCTATCTAAGACTGGGATTGATTCTCCCACAAATTCTTTACATTTTTCAATAACATTTGATAAATCTTCATCATCTTTAATTTTTAAAAAATTTATTTTTTTTACCTTAGATATTTTTTCATTCAATTTATAAGAAAGTAAGATCGGAAGAGTAATTTTCGAAATAAGCTTACCTTTCATATTAACGTTGTAACCCTCACTACATTTTTTTTTTTTGAATAATTCAATAGCTTCCTTGACTGTCATTTCACCATTAAGTTTTAAAAAATCTTTATCAACTATTTCCTTAATTTTTTTCCTTTGAAGAAATAAAATATCTCTTCCAACAGTAATATCTATTTTCATATTATTTAAAAGTTGATCAAATGTTGATTGACCAATTAATTGAGATGAAACTATTGTAGCAACTACAATACAAACCCCAGCCGACAATGCTGCTTGGTAGTTTGAAGTTAACTCAAAAACAATCAGTACATTAGCAATTGGCCCCCCAATAATACAGCTTCCAAAAGCTGACATTGATGACAGAATTATTAAAAAAGGATTTATATCAACCAGAATCAACTTTCCAACACCTGCTGTAACAACTCCAAGACTTGCACCTAAAAATAATGCAGGAGCGAAAATTCCGCCTACCAAACCCATTCTTATACAAATTGTAGTTAAAAATAATTTTAAAATTAAAAAAATTAATGCCAATTCAAGATTTACTCTATTGTTAAGTAAATCATTAATAGTTTCAGATCCAATACCAGTCACTTCAGGAAATTTAATTGCGACAAGTCCACATATCATTCCGGCATAGGCAGGTGCTAAGTATGGTTTTGATACAGGATTGTTAATAAAATTCAAGTTTCGATTAGTAAGTAAAAAAGAATAGAAACTCGCCAAAAGTCCAGCTAAAATTCCAGCAATTATAATCATTATAATATTTATAGTATTATTTCCATCTACTTCAGGAATATCAAAAGTCGGCTCATAATTAAAAACTTCAACTGTAAAAAAGTATGAAATTATTGATGATAAAAGAATTGGTGAGAAACTAGCTAAAGATTGGTGACGAAG
>MDTG01381930.1_pt1 | contig 32901 bp, 26 predicted proteins | sample 811421 | NCBI WGS metagenome assembly MDTG01 (sample SAMN05326645, study PRJNA326480) | marine metagenome | isolation source: seawater | place: Pacific Ocean: South East | collected 2011
GAATACCGTTGAGGCTTTAGAGTTTTCAAGTTTAAGATTGGATCGAATCTCAAGCCTTTTTTTTAATCTTAATGCCGCTGAAACCAATGATGCTATTCAGAAAATTGCACAAGAAGTTTCCCCATTATTAACGGCGTTCTCCAACGACGTTGCCTTGAATAAATCACTTTTTGATAGACTGAAGATCGTTTACAATCGGTTGGAAAATTTAAACTTGACAACAGAACAAAAAACACTACTGGAAAAAAAATACAAAGGCTTTGTCCGAAATGGTGCCAATTTGAATCCAAATGACAAAACAAGGCTTAGAAAAATTGATAAGGAACTGAGTGTTTCAAAGCTAACTTTCGGTGAACATTTGCTTGCGGAAACCAATAAATTCAGACTTGAAATTAACAAAACTTCTCACTTGAAAGGACTTCCAGAAAATTTAATTGCTGCTGCAAAACTATTAGGGGAAAAAGAAGGAAAAAAAGGTTGGGTATTTACACTTGATTATCCTAGCTATGTTCCATTTATGACCTATGCAAAAAATAGAACCCTGCGAAAAAAAATGGCTATAGCCTTTGGAAAAAAAGGGTTTCAAAAGAATTCTTTAGACAACCAAGAACTATTGCTAAAAATTGCAAAATTACGTCACATTCGCGCCAATTTATTAGGCTACAAAACACATGCTGATTACGTTCTTGAGGAGCGCATGGCCAAATCCCCTGAAACCGTACTAAGTTTTTTAAAAGATTTAAAGGTCAAGGCTTTCCCGGTAGCGCAATCGGAATACAAAGAACTGAGCGCTTTTGCCAGAAAATTAGATGGGGTTGAAACCCTTCAAAAATGGGATAGTGCCTATTATTCCGAAAAACTTAAAAAGAAACGATTTGATATTGACGACGAGCTTCTTAAACCCTTCTTTAAATTGGAAAATGTCTTAGAAGGCGCCTTTGCAATTGCCAAAAAATTATTTCAAATTCAATTTATCAAAACAACAGAAGTTGATACCTACCACGAGGAAGTTATGGTTTATAAAGTCAAGGATGAAAAAGGCAAACTCGTAGCGCTTTTTTATACAGATTTCTTCCCAAGATCTGGAAAACGTGCGGGGGCTTGGATGACCTCTTTTAAATCGCAATATCAATTTGAGGGTCAACAACATCGCCCACATGTCTCTATTGTATGCAACTTTACAAAACCAACAAAAAAATCCCCTTCATTATTGACATTTAATGAAGTAACAACCTTGTTCCATGAATTTGGACATGCCCTTCATGGCATGTTGGCCAACACCAATTATCCCAGTCTTTCTGGCACTAATGTTGCTTGGGATTTTGTAGAATTTCCAAGCCAACTTATGGAGAATTGGTGTTACGAAAAAGAAGCACTTGAGCTGTTTGCTAGACATTATGAAAGTTCTGAAGTGATTCCCATGCAATGGATTGAAAATATCAAAGCAGCGGGACGATTTCAACAAGGAATGCAGACCCTTAGGCAATTGAGTTTTGGTCTTCTAGATATGAGCTGGCACGGACAAGACCCCAGCTCAATAAAGGATATTAAATCACATGAAACAAACGTTTTTAGATCATTGCAATTATTCCCAGATATCAAAGAGAATTGCATGTCAACAGCATTTGCACACATTTTTCAAGGCGGGTATTCTTCTGGCTATTACAGTTATAAATGGGCTGAAGTACTAGAAGCAGATGCTTTTGCATACTTTAAAAAAAATCAGGTCTTTAATCCTGAAATAGCATCTAAACTAAAAAACCATATTTTAAGTCAAGGTGGCATTGAAAATCCAGAAGTTCTTTACAAGCGTTTTAGAGGTAAAAAAGCATCTAACAAAGCACTTTTAGAGCGTGCTGGGCTGAAATAATAAATTAGAAATCCAAACTAAAAGGGCCCAAAATACAGGAATCGATTCAACCCAAAAAGCCGTAAAATAAAATGGTTTTTTTGGATGGCTGAATAATAAAAACAGCCCTGTAACCACCATCACAATTATTGAAGTTAATATATCTATTGAATTTTTATGCAATAAAAAAGAAACTAAAAAAATCAAAAAAAGGCCTAAAAAACCTAATCGCTTGGAGGTGGTAATTCCAATTTTTTGAGGAATGGTAGATAACCAGAGGTCGTCATTATTAAGGTCTCTTATTTCAAAAGGGAGCATTAAAACTACAATAAAAATAAAACGCTGAATAAACGTTAAGAAAATACTTACTTGAAATTCAACGCCGGCTTCAAGCAAAGGGAGCAGTACCGTAGTCATTGCCCAAACCAAAGCAATGATGTAAATTTTTAACCCCTTTATCCTTCTTAGACTTGCAACTCTTTCAAAAGGAATTTCATAGAAAAATGTTACAGCTCCTAAGCAAAGAACTAATAGTTTGGTGGTATTGTTTAATTCGAAAAATGTAATGATAAGTCCAAAAAAACAAAATAAACTTAATAATTGAATTTCTTTAAGCCGAGTAGTTAAAGACCTGTAATAAAATTTAGAAATACCAAAATATTTGATAAAGTTGTAGGCCAAAACGCTGGAACAAAACAAAAAAAGAAATAAATTTTTATCACATTTTATAGCAAAGGATTGAGCCGTTATGAAACTGAGTGACAAAACAGAAAAAGCAATGTGTAAACTGCAGTTTAAATAAAATTTAAATAGGCGATTGATAAAATTCACGTTGCAAAAGTAGAGAAACTGTTGATAAGCTGAAAAAACGGTTAAAAACTTTAATTTTTAAGCCAAAAAAAGGCTGAATAAATCCGTAATTTTGTTTCTTAAATAAAAGACAAAATATGAACCCTGATATTTTTTCCGAAAGACACATTGGTCCCAGAGGATCACAAATTCAAGACATGCTAAGTCTCATTGGAGTCACTTCGCTTGACGTTCTAATTGATGAAACTGTCCCAAATAACATCCGCTTGCAAAGTCCGATGAAGTTAGATCGACCTATGAGTGAGCCGGAGTATTTGGAACACATTCAAGCACTAGGTAACAAGAATAAAGTTTTCAAATCCTACATTGGAATGGGCTACCACCCTTCTAATTTACCTGCTGTCATACAAAGGAATATATTAGAAAATCCAGGATGGTACACCGCTTACACGCCATATCAGGCTGAAATTGCCCAAGGCCGTTTGGAAGCACTGTTAAACTTCCAAACCATGGTCACCGATTTGACAGGTATGGAACTAGCGAATGCTTCGCTTTTAGATGAAAGTACCTCAGCAGCTGAAGCGATGGCACTTTTGTTTGCTGTCAGAGAACGTGCTGCTGTCAAATCGGGGGTGGTTAAATTTTTTGTTTCTGATGATATCTTTCCGCAAACATTATCCGTTTTAAAAACAAGAGCCGTTCCAATTGGCATTCAAATGGTGATTGGTAAACCAGAAACATTTGATTTTTCAGAGGATTATTTTGGCGCTTTAGTACAATATCCGGGTGCTTCCGGAAACATTATAGACCTAAAGTCTTTTATATCAAAAGCTAAAGAGAATGCTATTAAAGTGGCTGTGGCTGCTGATATTTTAAGTTTGGTGTTGCTTGAAGCCCCAGGGCATATGGGAGCAGACGTAGTCGTCGGAACAACACAGCGTTTCGGGATTCCAATGGGTTATGGAGGTCCCCATGCTGCATATTTTGCAACAAAAGAAGCTTACAAAAGATACATTCCAGGAAGAATCATCGGTGTGACCAAAGATATGAATGGAGACCGTGCTTTGCGCATGGCCTTGCAAACAAGAGAACAACATATTAAAAGAGGCCGTGCAACTTCTAACATATGTACGGCGCAAGTCCTATTAGCAGTAATGGCAGGGATGTATGCAGTTTACCATGGACCTAAGGGGCTTAAATACATTGCTGAAAAAGTTCAAAATAATGCTACTGTTCTCGCAAAATCTTTAACCTCTGTTGGTTTTTCAATAAAACACTCAAGGTTTTTTGACACCCTACAAATTTCGGTACCAAATAATGAAAAAATAAAATCCATTGCCCTACGCAAACAGCTCAATTTTTATTATCCAGACGACACCACCGTATCAATTTCAGTAAATGAAACTACCTCCATTAATGATATTGAACTTATTTTATCCGTTTTTTCAGAAGCCTTTGAGGTGAATCTTCAAACAGAAAAAAGCTCAGAAAGTTATATACCGAAAGACCACACAAGAACCTCTGAAATTTTAACCAGTTCGGTTTTTAACAGCCACCACTCTGAGACAGAACTAATGCGCTACATAAAGCGCTTGGAACGAAAAGACTTAGCACTGAATTATTCTATGATTTCGTTGGGATCCTGTACAATGAAACTAAATTCGGCAGCTGAAATGCTTCCGCTAAGTTGGTCCAGTTGGGGGAATATCCACCCTTTTGCTCCGAAAAATCAAGTTGAAGGCTACACTCAAGTACTCCAAACCTTAGAGCTTCAATTGAACGAAATTACAGGCTTCGCAGGGACCTCTCTACAACCTAACTCGGGGGCGCAAGGAGAATTTGCTGGCTTGATGACCATCAAAGCCTACCACGATTCAAGAGGCGACCATCATCGAAATATTTGCATCATTCCGTCTTCCGCACACGGAACGAACCCCGCAAGTGCTGTCATGGCTGGAATGAAAGTTGTAGTGACAAAATCTTCTGAAAATGGTAATATCGATGTTGAAGATGTCCGTGAAAAAGCCAGGCTTCACAAAGATAATTTGTCAGCCCTAATGGTTACCTACCCTTCAACCCATGGGGTTTACGAATCTGAAATTAAAGAGATTACTCAAATTATTCATGATTATGGCGGACAAGTTTATATGGATGGCGCCAACATGAATGCCCAAGTGGGGCTCACGAGTCCTGGACAAATTGGAGCAGATGTATGCCATTTAAATCTTCACAAAACTTTTGCTATTCCACATGGTGGCGGTGGACCTGGAGTTGGACCTATTTGTGTTGCTGAACAATTAACGCCTTTCTTACCAGGCAACCCCCTTATAAAAAGTGGTGGTTCTCGCGCTATCAATTCCATTTCTGGCGCACCCTTTGGATCGGCCTTGGCATGTCTTATTTCCTATGGATATATCAAAATGTTAGGTGCAAAAGGATTGACTGAAGCCACAAAAATTGCCATTTTAAATGCAAACTACATCAAGAAACGGCTTCATGGATTTTACGACACACTCTATACCGGGGGAAAAGGCCGTGCCGCTCATGAAATGATTATTGATTGTAGAGATTTTAAAACTAAAGGGATTGAGGTCACCGACATCGCGAAACGTTTAATGGATTATGGATTTCATGCCCCAACAGTTTCATTTCCTGTTGCAGGTACCATGATGATTGAGCCCACTGAAAGTGAAAGTAAAGCTGAAATGGATCGTTTTTGCGACGCGATGATTGCTATTCGAAAAGAAATTAAAGAAGCAGACAAAGAATCGCCCAACAACCCTCTGAAAAATGCACCACACACCCTTCAAATGCTCAGCGGTGACCAATGGGATTTCCCCTACAGCAGAACCACTGCTGCATTTCCACTGGATTATATTATAGCGGATAAATTTTGGCCAACAGTTCGACGTGTAGATGATGCTTATGGAGATCGAAATTTAATATGTACTTGTGCCCCGATTGAATCCTACACAGATGAATTTTCTGTTGATGCAGACACTTTAAAAAAACAGACCGTTACAGCAATCAAAACAGCAGAAAAACTTCTTAAAATCAATACAACGGGTGGTGGTGTCAAACCAAGATTAAAAATCAATCAATGACAATTCGCATTACAGGAACTGGCAGTTACATTCCAGAAATAATCAAAAAAAACAGTGATTTTCGTGGCCATTCTTTTTATACAATTGAAGGTAATGCAATCGATACACCAACCGACATTATAGTTGAAAAATTCAAAGGAATTACTGGAATTTCAGAAAGAAGGTATGCAAAAAAACACTTGAAAACTTCTGATCTAGGAGCTGAGGCAGCTGAAAAAGCTATACTGGATGCAAATATTGATAAAGAATCTTTAGACTATATCATTTGTGCCCATAATTTTGGAGATGTGAAACATGACGCAATCCAAAGCGACATTTTGCCATGCTTGGCAGCCCGTGTCAAGCATTTGCTGAAAATTAAAAACCCCAAATGTGTTGCCTATGATATACTTTTCGGTTGTCCTGGCTGGGTAGAAGGTGTCATACAAGCCCAGGCCTACATAAAAGCAGGAATGGCCAAAAAGTGTCTGGTTATTGGAGCTGAAACACTATCTCGTGTTACGGATGCTTATGACCGAGATTCTATGATTTATTCGGATGGCGCTGGTGCCTGCATCGTCGAAGCTTCTGAAGATATTGGTATTATTGCACACGAAACTGCGTCTTATACACATGACGAGGTATATCACTTGTTTTTTGGCAATTCAAACAATAAGTGCGAAGATGAAAATGTACGCTTTATAAAAATGTATGGCCGTAAAATTTATGAATTTGCCCTAAGCAATGTGCCAGCTGCTATGAAATCCTGTTTAGACAAGAGTGGATATTCTATATCAGAAGTCAAAAAAATATTGATTCATCAGGCCAATGAAAAAATGGATGAGGCCATCATAAAACGATTTTACAGACTGTATAATACGCCTGTTCCAGAATCGATTATGCCGATGACCATTCACAAATTAGGCAACAGTTCGGTTGCGACTGTACCTACACTTTTTGACTTGATAAGAAAAGGACAATTGAAAGATCATAAATTCTCCAAAGGAGATATTATTATATTTGCAAGTGTGGGTGCAGGCATGCACATCAACGCCATTGTTTACAAATATTAAATGTACGAAAATAACCATCCAAAGAAGCGCTATCGACTAACACTTGATTTTGTGAGTCAGCACATTTCAAAAACCGATTCAATTCTTGATTTAGGGGTCAAAAATCCACTTTCGCAACTATTGAAATCTAAAGGTTTTGATATTTACAATACTGGTGGAGAAGATCTGGACATAGACTTTTCATCTGTAGAAAATAGCACTACTGAGGTCGTAAGTGCATTTGAAATCCTTGAACACTTGGTAGCACCTTTTAATATTTTAAGTAAAATTAAATCTAAAAAATTAATTGCTAGTGTACCTTTAAAGCTATGGTTTACATCAGCCTATAAAAGCAAAACAGATCCATGGGATCGTCATTTTCACGAATTTGAGGATTGGCAATTTGATTGGCTTTTACAAAAAGCCGGCTGGCAAATTAAAGCCACAAAAAAATGGACAAATCCTACAAAAAAATAGGTTTTCGACCTATACTAAGATGGTTTACACCAAGATATTACATTATTTACGCTGAGAAAGTTTGAAGTTTTACATTGTCATCGCTGTTCACAACGAAGAGGCTTTCATTAAAGATTGTTTAAGCTCACTCACCACTCAAACGTTATTGCCTGAAAAAATAATTGTAGTTAATGATAATTCTACAGATAAAACCCCTGAAATTGTTGAAAAAATAGCGAAAAAATTCCCGGCGCTGAAACTGATCCAAAACCAATCCTCTAATCAGCACATGCCAGGTGAAAAAGTAGTTCGTGCCTTTAACTTTGGGCTTCAACAACTGGATAATAACTACGATGTGATTTGCAAATTTGATGGGGATTTAATTTTTCCAAAAAACTATTTAGAAACACTTGCATCTCATTATGTGCAAAACCCAAAATTAGGAATGCTTTCTGGGCATTGTTACATACAAAAAAATAACAAATGGATTTACGAAAATATTGCTTCGAAAGTACACATCAGGGGGCCTTTGAAGTCTTACAGGCGCGCTTGTTTTAAGGATATTGGAGGTTTGCAGGCTTCTATTGGATGGGATACTGTAGATGAGCTTATAGCAGTATATTACGGATGGACTTTTAAAACAGTTGCTGCGCTTAAAGTGAAACATCTAAAACCTACGGGCGCCCACTACAGTCCCAATGCAAGGTACCTCCAAGGGGAAGCACTTTATAAAATGCGCAGTGGGTTTGCAATTGCAGCATTATCTGCTTTAAAAATGGCTCTCAACAAAAAAAAGTTTATATATTTTTTTAACTGCATGATGGGCTATTTCAGGGCATATAAAACCAAGGCTAAATATATTGTTACTGAGAATCAAGGCAAATTTATCAGGCGCTACCGCTGGAGGGCGCTCCAAAAAAAAATAATTAGAATTTAAGCATCTATAGATAACATCCAATTAAAGTTGTCAGGAATTTTTCCAGTTCGTACACCATTTAAGGTATCCAAAACCATCTGACCTACAGGGTTTTTATCTGAAATATGAATTACTTTGGATTGATAACCGATCTCTTGAATCATAGCCACCCCAACAGCAGTTCCTGTTCCAAAGGCTTCCTCTAAATATCCCTTGACAGAGGCCTCAATAACCTCATCAATTGTAAGGCGTCGCTCAACAACTTCAAAGCCTTTGTATCTGAGCAATTCAATGGCGCTCATTCGCGTAATTCCAGCCAATATGGCACCATCCAAAGGGGGTGTGATGATGGTACCCTTTATTTTGAAAAAAATATTCATGGTACCCACTTCCTGTATGGCTTTAAAATCATAGGCATCCAACCACAAAACTTGATCATAGCCTTTGGCTTTAGCAGCCTCTGTAGGTAATATAGCAGCGGCATAATTTCCGGCGGCTTTGGCTTCACCGGTACCCCCTTGAGCTGCACGAATGTAATTGGTTTCTGCATACAAGCGAATGCGTTTGTTATAAATGGGGCTTGAAGGTGAAGCCATCACAATAAATTTATAACGTGTGGCTGCTCGCATGCCTATAAACGCTTCATCGGCATACATAAAAGGCCTCAAATAAAGCGCACTGCCTTGCTGAGATGGGATCCATTGACGATCTAAACTTACGATGGTTTTTAAAGCTTCTACAAAAAGAGCCTCAGGAAATTCAGGCATTCCCAATCTACGGGCACTAAAGTTAATCCGTTTTGCGTTGGCTTCTGGTCTAAATAACAATGGTGTGCCATTGTTATCAACAGTTGCTTTCATCCCTTCAAAAACAGCCTGACCATAATGAAAGGCCATGGCTGCAGGGTGGGTTGGAACGAGTGATAAGGGTACGATTTTTGGGCTTCGCCAATGTCCATTTTCATAGCTACATAAAAACATATGGTCAGTGAAAGTTTTACCTAAAGGTATGTCATCAAAATCTAGGTCTTTAGCTCTAGAATTGACACATTTTTGAATGTGAATTTGGGAAATCATATGGAATGTAATTTAGTAGGTTTATGAATATTTTTCTAAATAAGCCTTGGCTTTTGGGCTTAAAACCAATTGACCACTTAAAGTTGCACGGGACTCTAGTAAGGCATCCCAGTCTTCGGTGCCGTCCCAAAGGATTTTTTTATAAGCCAATAAAGCTTCAGGATTATAATTTTGTAGTTCTCTAGCTAAAAGATCGACCTCGTTATTTAATTCCTTGTTAGTTTCAAATACATTGTTATAAAGCCCTTTTTCACATGCCCATTTGGCGGAGAAAAATGTTTGTGATTTCAAAGTCAATTGGGCCATTGCAGCATTGCCAATTTTTCGTTTTACAGCGGGTTCAATAACAAAAGGACCAATTCCAATACTCAATTCACTTAGTTTAATGAGTGCAGATTCACAAGCAAAACAAATATCGGTGGCTGCAGCCAAACCAACACCACCGCCAACAGCTTTACCTTGAACAGCTCCAATTGTAATTTTTGGACATTTCCGTAGTGCATTGATTACATTGGCAAAGCCCATAAAAAAAGCTTTTCCTTCTGCTTCAGTTGTAATGGCAACCATATCGTTAAAGCTCGCGCCAGCACAAAATGTACGATCTGCTCCGCTCTTTAAAACAATGATATGAATTTGGTCATCCCCAGCTGCAGCTTCTACAATAAGGCACAACTCCGAAAGCATAGATGGAGGAAGTGCATTGTGTGGTGGGTTAAAAAATTCAATGTAGCCTATATTTTCGTGCTTTGTAAGTGTCACATATGGTGCCATAAAAATTTAAATTATACAAAGCTAATATACTTCAATTTTGGGAATGATTACGATCAGTGTTAATGCTTGGCTAAGCATCGGAAATTATTTCTGAAGCCTTTTGCAGTGCTGCAGGAATGCCATCAGGCTTTTTCCCGCCAGCAGTGGCGAAAAAAGCTTGTCCACCACCTCCACCATCAATAAGTGGTCCCAATGTACGTATTATTGCACTTGCGTTCAGGTTCTTAGACGCCAGCAAAGGCTTGGAAATATAACAACTTAGAAGTGCTTTTTCGTTATAGTTAGAAGCTAATATAAGAACCAAATCGTCATATTGTTGCCCAATCTCAAATGCAATGGCTTTAAGGCTGTTGGCGTCCAAATTCAATTGTCGGGCTAAGAAATGAAGCCCATTTATTTTTTTTACCTCCCCAATCAGTTCAGTTTTAGCAGCCATTGCCTTCTCATTTTTCAAGCGCTCTAATTGCTTTTTCAAATGGTTATTTTCAAGTTTTAGATCTGTCAAAGACTTGACAGGATCCAAAGCATTGTTCAATAAAGCTCTAACTTGATTGAATTGCTGATTGCTTTCGCTGAAAAACTCTTTTACGGCATCAAATGTAATGGCTTCGATACGACGAATACCAGCTGCAACAGCTCCTTCAGATTTTATTTTAAAATGCCAAATATCAGATGTATTTTTTACATGGGTGCCACCACATAATTCAATAGAATTACCAAATCTAATGGTTCGAACAACATCAGCATATTTCTCTCCGAATAAGGCCAAAGCCCCTTGTGAAACGGCTTGACTCATGGGAACAGAACGCTGCTCCTCTAATGTTAAACAACCCTCAATTCTCGCATTAACGAAGTTTTCAACTTCCTGAATTTCATCATTTGTCATTTTTGAAAAATGAGAAAAGTCAAATCTTAAATATTTTGAATGTACTGCACTTCCTTTTTGTTCTACATGTGTACCTAGAACTTCTCGCAAGGCTTGGTGTAATAAGTGTGTGGCAGTGTGGTTACATTCGATTCTAAAACGTTGTTTTGCATCAACTACTGCTGCGAAAGTATCCGTAAGATTCTTAGGTAAATTTTGAGTGATATGAATGGCTACATTATTTTCTTTTTTTGTATTCAGAATATAAATTACATCACCATTGGGAGCTTCTAAATACCCTTTGTCTCCTACTTGACCACCCCCTTCTGCATAAAAGGGCGTCAAGTTAAAAACCAGTTGGTATTGTGTACCGTGTTTTGTAGATATTTCTTTTCGGTAGCGTACGAGTTTTACATCCGTTTTTAGTAGTTCATAGCCAATGAATTCCTGTTCATCGTCTTCTCGAACTATGGTCCAATCTTCTGTTGACACTTCACTTGCTGCTCGTGACCTGCTTTTTTGCTTTTCAAGTTGTTCTTGAAATCCACTATGGTCCAATTTTAATTTTTTTTCTTGTAAAATAAGTGCTGTTAAATCTACTGGAAATCCGTAGGTATCATAAAGCTCAAATGCTTTTTCACCTGAAATGGTATCGCCATCAATGGTATTAATCATCCGATTTAAAAGTACCAATCCTTGGTCTAAGGTTTTCAAGAAAGAGTATTCTTCTTCTTTAATAACGTTCTGAATGAGCTGTTTTTGAGTTTTTAACTCTGGGAAAATTTGGCCCATATTTTTGATTAAAATATTGACAAGACGGTACATAAAGGGTTCTTTTAGATCTAAAAAAGTAAATCCGTAACGCACCGCACGCCTTAATATCCTTCGTATGACATATCCAGCGCCGGTATTGCTTGGCAATTGTCCATCAGCAATAGAAAAAACTACCGTTCGAATATGGTCAGAAATGACACGAATGGCAACATCGTGCTGTGTATCTTTTCCATAATCTTTTCCAGAAATGGCTTCAATTTCTCGAATAATGGGAATGAAAATATCTGTATCGTAGTTAGATTTAACGCCTTGTAATACCATACATAAACGTTCAAACCCCATCCCAGTATCAATATGTTTAAGAGGTAAATCTTTTAACCTTCCATCTGCCTCTCTATTGTATTGCATGAAAACTAAATTCCAAATTTCAATCACATGTGGGTGATCTTTATTTACCAATTCGTGACCAGGTATCTTTGACTTTTCTTCATCAGATCTTATGTCTACATGAATTTCACTACTTGGACCACAAGGGCCTTGATTACCCATTTCCCAAAAATTATCTTTTTTATTGCCAAACAATATGTGCTCTTCATCCACAATCTCTTTCCAAATAGATAAAGTCTCTTTGTCCATATCTGTGCCATCTTTTTTATCCCCTTCAAAAACAGTTACATACAAATTAGTTTTATCAATCGAATAAACATCTGTTAACAATTCCCAAGCCCATTCAATAGCTTCTTTTTTGAAATAATCACCAAAACTCCAATTGCCTAACATTTCGAAGAGAGTGTGGTGGTAGCTGTCATAGCCTACTTCTTCCAGGTCATTGTGTTTCCCAGAAACCCTGAGACACTTCTGGGTGTCAGCTAATCTTAGACTTGCTGGAGTTGCATTCCCAATAAAATATTCCTTAAATGGAACCATACCAGAATTTACAAACATCAAGCTAGGGTCGTCTTTGACAACCATTGAAGCAGATGGAATAATTTGATGATTTTTTTCTCTAAAAAACTTTAAAAATTGAGACCTGACATCTTTGGACTTCATATGGAATTTTAAGCTTTATTAAATAATTTGATTTCTTTTAAAAAAATTTATCTTTGTTTCATAAATAATTGAACAACATTTAAAGTACAATTCAAAACAAAAATAGAACTTTTTAGTCAATGTCAAACGTAAAATATTATTACGATTCTGAAACCCTTTCGTATATACCAATTACGAAAAGTAAAATAAGAATGGCTAAATACCTCTTTGCCTTTTTATTAGCTTCATGTCTTTTTGGATTGTCAATTGTTTTCATCGGAAGTTACTATTTTGAATCACCCCGTGAGAAAGCTCTTAATCGTGAACTCCAAAATATGGAATTACAATTTACAGTTTTGGAAGGAAAGATGAATGAAATTGAAGATGTTTTAAAAAATATTGAAGAACGTGATAATACAATTTATCGCCTATATTTTGAGGCTAACCCAATTCCTGAAGCCCAACGAAATCAGGGTTTTGGAGGTGTAAATCGATACAGCAAGTTTAAAGGATTCAAAAATTCGGATCTCATTAGTGCTTCCCATAAGCGCCTAGATATACTTCAAAAGCGAGTTGTTGTGCAGTCAAAATCCTTAGATGAAATAATAAATTTAGCAAAAGATAAAGAAAACTTTTTAGCGAAAATCCCTGCTATACAACCCATTAATAATGAGGATTTGACAAGAATGGCTTCAGGTTATGGTTACCGTACTGATCCTTTTACAAAAATTAGAAAATTCCACTATGGCATGGACTTCACTGCAGCGAGAGGCACCCCAATTTATGCCAGTGGAGATGGTGTTGTTAAACGTGCAGATTCACGTTCGTCTGGTTATGGCCGACATATTAGAATAGATCATGGTTATGGATATGTAAGTTTGTATGCACATCTATACAAGTATAATGTGCGGCGAAATCAAAAAGTAAAGCGTGGTGACATAATTGGATTTGTAGGAAGCTCAGGGCGTTCACAAGCCCCACACCTACATTATGAAATTTTTAAAGACGGGCGTAGAATTAACCCATTAAATTTCTACTATGGAAATCTGACAAGTGAAGAGTTTAACGATCTTCTCATTAAGGCTTCAATTGAAAATCAATCACTGGACTAAAATGCACATCGATTTACCAAAAAAATTATATTATAGTATAGGTGAGCTTTCCAAGGCTTTTGGGGTCAAAAACTCTTTAATTCGATTTTGGGACAAAGAATTTGATATTTTAAAACCAAAAAAAAATGCAAAAGGAAACAGAAAATTTACTATTGAAGACGTCAATAATTTAAAATTAATTTATAATCTAGTAAAAGAGCAAGGTTATACTTTGGATGGTGCTAAAACTTATCTAAAATCAAGCAAAGGAAAAACTCTAAATAATTTTGAAATAATCGCTAAACTTGAATCAATTAAAGACAAGCTTATGAAAATTAAATCTCAAATCTAAATATTGTCTAGTTTTTTCTATTAGTCCGTTGGCTTATTTCTTACGCATAAAAATATTGATTGGAACTCCACAAAAATCATAAATCGATCGTAGTTTATTTTCTAAAAAACGTTTGTACGGTTCTTTAACATACTGTGGTAAATTACAGAAAAAAGCAAATTGAGGATGAGCTGTTGGTAATTGCATAACGTACTTAATTTTTACGTACTTACCCTTTAATGCAGGAGGTGGTGTTTTTTGTACAATAGGTAATAAATCATCATTCAATTGACTAGTTTTAATTCTCCTAGAACGGTTTTTATAAACTCCTACAGCTGTTTCTATTGCCTTAAAAATACGCTGTTTGGTCATAGCAGAAATAAAAATAATTGGAACATCTGTAAAAGGCTCAATATGTTTTTTAATATAAGTTTGGAAACCTTTAATAGTTTGAGTTTCCTTCTCTACTAAATCCCATTTGTTAATTAAAATAACAATCCCCTTATTATTGCGCTGTGCTAACCAAAATATATTTTGAACCTGGCCATCAAATCCGCGTTGAGCATCTACTAATAACAGGCAAACATCTGAATTTTCTATAGCTCTAACACTACGCATTACAGAGTAGAACTCTAAATCTTCTTTAACTTTAGCTTTACGTCGAATACCTGCAGTGTCCACTAAATTAAATTCAAATCCAAAGCGATTGTACTTAGTGTCAATGGCATCTCTAGTTGTTCCTGCAATATCAGTCACAATGTAGCGCTCTTCTCCAACTAAAGAGTTAATAAATGACGATTTACCCGCATTTGGACGACCTACTACAGCAAATCTTGGTAATTCAGAGTCTTCTAATTGAATTTCTTCAGGAAGTGCTTCTACCAAGGCATCTAATAAATCTCCTGTCCCACTGCCATTAATACTGGCAATGGTGTGATAATCTCCTAATCCTAAGTTATAAAATTCAACAGCATCTTGTGCTCTTTTGGAGTTATCAACTTTATTAACAACTAAAAAAACAGGCTTTTTAACCTTTCTAAGTAATTTTGAAACATCTTCATCCATACCAGTCACTCCAGTTTCTACATCAACCATGAACAAAATTGCATCGGATTCATCGATAGCCAACTCTACTTGTTTGTCAATTTCGGCTTCAAAAACATCATCACTCCCTAATACATATCCACCAGTATCGATTACAGAAAATTCATGGCCATTCCAATCAGTTTTTCCATAGTGACGATCACGAGTCACTCCGCTTAAGGCATCAACAATTGCCTCGCGTTTTTGAACCAATCGATTAAAAAGAGTGGATTTACCTACATTTGGACGGCCAACGATAGCTACAATATTTCCCATTATTATTTTTAATTTTACAAAAGTAGGAAATATCAGTGTACAAGTTTCGGATTTTGAACTTTATCTATAAGTACTTAAGTGTTATAGCCAAAGCGGCGCAACTGACTTATATTTGAACGCCAATTTTTATTGACTTTGACATAAAGTTCTAAATGGACTTGTTTGCCAAAAAATTGTTCTAAATCTTTTCTGGAGTCAACACCAACACGCTTTAAAGCAACTCCTTTATGCCCTATTAGAATACCTTTTTGAGTTTCTCGCTCGACCATAATAACTGATCTCATTCTAATAATTTTTTCTTCCTCAAAAAATTCCTCAGTGTGTACTTCCACTGAATATGGAATTTCTTTTTTGTAGTACATTAATATTTTTTCTCTAATTTTTTCATTTACAAAAAATCGCTCTGGCTTATCTGTTAGTTGATCTTTTGGAAAATATGGGGGAGATTTAGGTAATAAATCTACAAGTCTATTAAAAACATTTTTAACATTAAAACCTGTTAACGCTGATATCGGATAAAATTCAGCGTTCGGAACTTTAGACTTCCAAAGTGAAGCCTGAGCTTCCAAAATCCTTTGATTAGAAATATCAATTTTATTGAGTAATAATAATATAGGTGTTTTTGTTTCCGTAATTTTTTTAAAAAACTGAGAATCTTTCAATTCCTTTTCACCAATTTCTACCATATAAATCAATAAATCTGCATCTTCAAAAGCGGAATTAACCGATTCCATCATAGATGCTTGTAAACTATAAGCGGGTTTAATAATACCAGGTGTATCAGAAAAAATTATTTGAAAGTTATCTCCATTAACGATTCCCAAAATACGGTGCCGAGTAGTTTGGGCTTTTGAAGTTATTATCGATAGTTTTTCTCCAACAAAAGCATTCATTAGAGTAGATTTACCCACATTTGGATTACCGATAATATTTACAAAACCTGATTTATGCATTAATTTAATATTATTGCAAAGGTACAATGTTTAGTAGCAATATTATAGTTCAAAAATAAAAGGGTTTTAATTATCTTTGATAACAATATATAATTATGAACTATCGGATTAGAAAAGCAAAATCAAGTGATGCTAAGCAGATTTTAAGCCTAATCACAGAATTGGCTGTTTTTGAAAAAGAACCAGAATCCGTAGAACTTAGTGCAGCTGATTTGAAAGCTTCGGGATTTGGTAAATTTCCTGATTTTGAGTGCTTTGTAGCTGAAAAAGATGAAAAAATAGTTGGTATTGCAATCATGTATATGCGCTTTTCTACATGGAAAGGACGCACATTACATTTAGAGGATTTAATTGTATCAGAATCTTTAAGAGGGCAAGGAGTTGGAACAGCCTTATTAAATAAAGTAATTCTTTATGGTTCAAAAATAGGAGTCAAGCGTATAAGTTGGGAGGTGCTAAATTGGAATACTGACGCCATTAATTTTTATAAGTCAAAAGGTGCTAGTGTAAAGAGTGACTGGAATGTAGTTCACCTCGATGAAAAAGGAATAAAAAATTACTTATTAAAATTTAAGTAAATGCAAATCTTAAAATTTGGAGGTGCTTCAGTAAAAGATGCTCAAGGAGTTAAAAACTTAAAAAAAGTACTTGAAATTACTGGTACTAAAGAAACTCTTATCATTGCTTCAGCAATGAATAAAACAACTAATGCACTTGAAAAGGTTATTCAAAATTATTACAATGCTAAACATGAACTACAAAGTAGCATACAGGAAGTTAAAAAATACCATAATTGTATTTTATTAGACTTATTTGAAGATGTTAAGCATCCTGTGTTTGAAAAAATTTCAAAATTATTTGAAGAGCTAAATGATTTTTATAAACGTAACAAATCACCTAATTATAATTTTATATACGATCAAACTATTGGCTATGGAGAACTTGTTTCTACCACTATAATAAGCTGTTACCTCAACGACCAAGGAGTTAAGAATACTTGGATGGACGTCCGTGAATTGATAAAAACTAATAAAAATTATCGAAATGCAAAAGTCAAATGGGATATCACACTTGCAAATATTAAAAAAGCTGTAAAACCTAAAGAGCTTATTGTATCCCAAGGATTTATTGCAAGTGATGATAATAACTTTACAACTACATTAGGACGTGAGGGAAGTGATTATAGCGCAGCGATATTTGCATATTGTTTGAACGCCAAAAGCGTGACTGTATGGAAAGATGTTCCTGGAATTTTAAATGCTGATCCGCGATATTTTGAAAACACTACTCTTCTTAAAAGCTTGTCTTACGAAGAAGCAATAGAACTGTCTTATTACGGGGCATCTGTTATACACCCAAAAACACTACAGCCGCTAAAACTTAAAGAAATACCCTTGTATGTAAAATCTTTCACGAACCCAAATAAGTCTGGTACAATAGTTGGTAAAGGTTTAAAATTAAAACCAAATATTACATGCTATACACTAAGAAAAAATCAAACCTTACTTACCATTTCGTCTTTAGACTTTTCTTATATCATGGAAGATAATATTACCCATATTTTCAATCTCTTAAAATTGAGTAAAATGAAAATAAATTTAGTTCAAAACTCTGCCATTAGTTTTAATGTCTGTGTAGAAAATAACTTTGATAAGTTAGATCTGCTTTCACAACAATTAAAGGCTAAATATAATTTGAAAATTGACAAAAATGTTAACATTTTTACTATTAGGAATTATACTACTAATTCTATTATTGAAATTGAAAAAAACAGAACCGTTCTATTGAAGCAAATTTCATCAAAAATTGTTCAAATAGTAACCGATGAGGTTAAAAAATAAAAAATGTTTTTAATGAAAAATTGTTTTTATTTTTTCGATAATAACAAAGGCCAATTTTCTATCACTTTCAATAGTCCATCCAGCAATATGAGGGGAGAGTAAAACTTTATCACTCTCTATTAAATATTGAAATGCATCTGGAATTTTTTTATTTTCAAACAACTCTTCAAATGAACTTTTTTCATACTCCAAAACATCCAATCCGGCTCCTAAAATCTGTCCTGACTGCAGCGCTGCAGTCAAATCCTCTGTTATTACACTCTTACCCCTTGAAGTATTTATAAACCAAAAAGGATTGTTGAATTGTTTTATAAAATTACTATTGATTATACCAATAGTATCTGGTGTTTCTGGTGTGTGTAAACTTAATATCTGCACATCTTTTTGAAATTCACAAAGAGGTACTTGTTTCGCATTTTCATCACCAACATTTGATTTGATATCATAACACAAAACTTTTACGTTAAAACCCTTTAATTTTTCTGCAAATGCCTTACCCATATTACCATATCCAATAATACCAACTATTTTACCATCCAATTCTACACCTCTATTTTCTTCACGCAGCCACAATCCTTGACGAACAGCTTTATCAGCACGATTGAGATTGTTAAATAAAGATAATAGCATACCCAACGCATGCTCGCCTACCGCATTTCTATTACCTTCTGGAGCTGTGATTAAAATAATGCCTTTTTGTTGCGCATATTCAACATCAATCGATTCCATACCAGCACCAACTCGAGCAATAAATTTTAAATTTTTTGCACGATCTAAAAATAGCTTATCTATCAAAAAACGACTTCGAATAATTAGCCCTTCGTAATTGTTAATTTTGGAAATGATTTTGGTTTTAGAGCTTAAAATATCAATATCATTTTTATGTCCCAAAATCGTTAATTTGTCAATCAATAAAGGATGACTAACATCAACGTGAAGAATATTCATTTTATATATTTAATATAAATTTAGCAATGATAAAATAAATTAGAATACCAAAGATATCATTACTTGTGGTTATAAAAGGACCTGTGGCAATAGCGGGATCAATCCCTCTTTTATGAAGAAATAAAGGAATAAATGTACCTACAATTCCTGCTACAATTATAACTGCCACTAAGGAAACTGACACAGCTAAAGAAGTTTGAATATCTTGATCCCAAAATTTATATATAAAACCACATAAAAAAATAGCTAACACAACTCCATTCAAAGTAGCTAAAAACATTTCTTTAATCAAGCGATTATTTATACTCCCTTTAATATCATCATTTGCTAAACCTTGAACAATTATGGCACTTGACTGGACTCCTACATTACCTGCCATAGCCGCAATTAGCGGGGTGAAAAGTAAAATAATTGGAAAATCTTTAATAATAGAATCAAAATTCCCCATTATAATGGCTGCGCCAACTCCACCGATAAGTCCTAAAAAAAGCCAAGGCAATCGTGCTTTTGTCAATGCTAAAATACTGTCTTCCGAATCAACATCTTGAGTAATACCCGCAGCTAACTGATAATCTTTTTCAGCTTCTTCAATGATTACATCAACAATATCATCAATTGTAATTCGTCCCAAAAGTGTTTTTTCATCATCTACGACTGGAATGGCTTCTAAGTCGTATTTAGTCATTAATCGCGCTACATCTTCGTCATCATCATTGAAATGAACATAATCAACTTTTGGTATGTATATATCACTAATTTTAGTTTCATTTTTAGAAATCAGTAAGTCTTTTAAAGATAAACGTCCAATCAACTTATTGGCTTTATCAACCACATATATAGAATGTACTCTTTTGACATTTTCTGCCTGAAGACGAATTTTCCTTAGACAACCTGCAACTGTCCAAGTCTCATAAACTTTTACTAATTCTTTTGCCATTAATCCACCGGCTGTGTTTTCATCATATTCTAATAATTCATTAATATCGGCAACTAATTCTTTATCGTCAATTTGGGCAATTACATTTTCCTTTCTCTCTGGAGATAGCTCTGACAATATATCGGCAGCGTCATCAGTGTCTAACTCTTTAACTTCCTCAGCAATTTCTTTAGCAGATAAATTTTCTAAAATCTTTTCACGGACATCATCATCTAGCTCTGCTAAAATATCAGAGGTCTGTTCACTATCCAAAAGTTTAATTATGTAAGTTGCTTGAAATAAATTTAATTCATCTAAAATTTCAGCTATATCAGCGTAATGTAACTCACTGAATTGCATTAGTAGAGAGCTATCATTTTTATTTCTGATATCTAATTCAATTGCTTCCAACATGGTTATTGAAATTTCAAAAGGAATATGCTTTTTTGACTTTTCCACAATTAATTTATTTTTGATCTTCTTCAATAGCAGTGGCCAATTTTATAAAGGATGCTACTGAAATCTGTTCAGGACGCTTGTCAAAGATAGTATTTGCTTTTAAATTATGCGATAAATTGAATGCTTTTAAACTATTTCGCAATGTTTTTCGCCTTTGTTGAAAAGCGCTTTTAACAGTTGTGAAAAAAAGTTTCTCGTTACAAGGTAAATCAAAATTATGTTTTCTTATCAAACGTAAAACACCTGAATCTACTTTGGGAGGAGGATTAAAAACAGAAGGAGGGACAGTGAATAAATACTCTGCTTCATAAAATGCTTGAACAAGAACTGATAAGATTCCATATGATTTAGTTCCTTCACTGACACATATTCTTTGGGCTACTTCCTTTTGAAACATTCCCGAAAATTCTGGAATTTGATGTCTACTTTTGAGCATTTTGAATATAATTTGTGTAGAAATATTATAAGGGAAATTACCTATAATTGCAAACTGCCTTTTTCCGAAAGTTTTGGAAAAATTATATTTCAATATATCCCCTTCTATTATATGTTCTGATAATGATGAAAAATGAGATTTAAGATATTTAACTGATTCATAATCAATTTCAATAACAAAAGTTTCTATAGATTTTTTTAATAAATGAGTGGTAAGAACTCCAGTACCTGGACCAATTTCTAAAAGCATATCATATCCTTCCATTGTAAGTGTATTGGCAATTTTTTTAGCAATAGATGTATCTCGTAGAAAGTGTTGTCCTAAATGTTTTTTTGGTTTTACTCTCATTGTGATTTAATAAATTTAAATTCTTCTATTAGTTCAAGTTCTGTACTAAATATCAGCATTTTATCACCAAAACGTTTTAGAGCTATGGATTGAAAGTCTGCGTAATATTTATTTTGGAAAACTTCCAAATCCAGTTTTGAATTTACATAATATTGAACAGAATAAGTTATACCACTCATGTCTTCATCAACTAAAACTTTTATAAGAACAACTTTAGCAAACAAGTTTGTGGCCAAAATTTGTTGAACATATTCTTTAATCCATTCTAGCCATTCAATATGGATGGATTCATCAATATTCATTGTGATATTATATATGATCACAATTGAATTTCTGAGGTATTTTTTAATTTACTTTTCAAATAACGATATTGTTTTGTTGATTCAACAACATGAATACTGTCCTGATAATCGAAAATAATTTTCTCATAACAGTCCTTGGCTTTCTGAGGCATATTCAAAACTGTTCTGTAAAGCTCAGCTAAATCAAAATATGCGTCATCAGCTAAAATTTCTGTCGAAAAATCGTGTATTATCTTTTGATATTTTTCTATTGCACCCAAATAATTACCAATGTTTTCCATCAAACGGCCTTGTAGTAATAAAGCCTGATCAACAATGGGGTTATTCGGATAAGTAGTGATTAATGTATCTAAAAGATTAATAGCCTTAGATGGTCTTTTTTGTAATCGTAACATATCAGCCCTAGAGTAAATTCTTAATGCACTTTGCAAGCTATCTCCTAATTTATGGTCTGTAATCATTAAATGAAGTTCAAGTGCATCATTGGCTATTAATTGAGATGTAGAAGATTTTAAAACTTTCAGTTGGGCTTCTGCCCATTCAAAATCCCCTTTAAAATAACTTGTCTTCGCAGCTTTAAATCTTGCCTCCTGTGCTAAACTACTATTTTTAATTTGACTTTGAGCTTGAGTGTAAAAAACTAGAGCCCGATTAAATTGTTCTTGCCTTAAGAGAATATCTGCAAGTTTTATTTTAATTTTAGCTAGGTTAATTTTTGACATTTTAACTTTTAAATTATCTTTTAAAAAGTTAGCAGCGTCGTCTTGTTTGTTTAAATTGTCTAACAAAAAATCAACATATGAGAGTTGCAAATCAAGAGTACTATCCTTAATTCCGTATCGATTTATTAAAGTTAGAAATTGAGAACTAATAATATTATAATCAGGAGATTTAAATCGCAGTAAATCTAATTTCAAAAGTTGGAGTTTTGCATCTAAAACAATATTGGGTTCTTTAGCCATCTCAACAATAAAGTCAAAAGCTGAAACTGATACACTATAATCCTTGTTCTCAATAGCCAACCAAGCTACGTCAATAACTCCTTGTAAAGAATTTGGATTACGCCTGTAAATTGATTTTTGTTGTAATAATGCTTTTTTATATTCTTTTTCTTGAATATAAAGCCAACTCAAAGTTTGGTTCCAAAAGGGGTTTGATGAACTTTGAAGTTTTTTTAAAATTATTTTTTTTAGAATTTGGTTATAATTTGAATTGGAATCTTCTGTGACATAATCACTAAAAAGCTGTAATATTTGATTGTTAAATCCTTCGTTATGTTCAGTAAAATTCAAATAATTTAAAAACATGTTTTTGATATCTTTTTTTATAGCATACAACCCAGCCAATCGATAGCAATAACTACTATTTTTGGTTTGTAAAATAGCTAATTTATATACTTCAATAGCTTGTTCTATTAAAGTGTGATCTTCAAATTTAAGTGCAATAGAATAGCTAAAAGATGGAATTTCCTTTGCTTTATTTATAGCTTGATTGTAGTAAACTGTAGCGGAATCTAGCTTATTTTGTAGCTGATAATTATAGCCCAGTTCAACTAAATATTGGGGATTTCTTGATTTTGTTAATTGACTGTTAATTAATGAGTCTGAGGATTCAAATTTTTCTAGTTCTTGGTAGATTTTAATAACTTTGAAAGTATAATTAGAGTTATTCGGCTGAGATGCTTGTAACTTTTTAAATAAGTACAGAGCTTTTTTAAATTCACCATTATCGTAATATAATTCTGCTAAATCCAAATCGGATTGAGAATAACTCACAAAGCAAAATAATCCAATAAAAAAAATGATAAATGGTTTCATTGCATTGATTTCATAAAAATACTAATCGTCAAGTAATAATTTGATTTATTAATTTATTCTATCAAATCCTGTGTAGGGAATTAAAACTGAAGGTATATCAATCCCATCCTTGTTTTGATAATTTTCTAAAATCCCAGCTAGAATGCGTGGTAATGCAAGAGAGCTGCCATTAAGTGTGTGAACTAACTCAGATTTTTCTATACTATTCTTATAACGTAACTTTAAACGATTCGCCTGGAAAGTTTCAAAATTTGATACCGAGGATACTTCAAGCCAACGATCTTGAGCTGTTGAATACACTTCAAAATCATAGGTCATAGCAGACGTAAAGCCTAAATCACCCGTACATAATTTCAAAATACGATATGGTAAGTTTAATTCTTCCAAAATAGTTTTTACATGAGCGACCATTTCCTCTAATGCTCTATATGATTCACTAGGGTTTTCTAAGCGAATAATTTCAACCTTATCAAATTGATGTAATCGATTTAGACCTCTTACATGAGAACCATAACTACCGGCCTCCCTTCTAAAACAAGGAGTGTATGTAGTCAATTTTTTTGGGAGCTCATTGGGTTTTAAAATAACATCCCTAAAGATATTTGTAGCAGGAACCTCACCCGTGGGTATCAGATATAAATCTTCATTTGTGACGTGGTACATTTGACCCTCTTTATCTGGAAGTTGACCCGTTCCTATTCCAGAGGCTTCATTAACCAAATAAGGTACTTGAACCTCGTTATATCCTGCAGCTATATTTTTGTCCAAGAAATAATTGATCAATGCACGCTGAAGACGAGCGCCTTTACCTTTGTAAACTGGAAAGCCAGCACCTGTTATTTTATTTCCTAGTTCAAAATCTATAATATCAAATTTTTTTGCTAATTCCCAATGTGGCAAAGCGTTTTGGTGTAGTTTGGGAATAGAACCACAACTAAATACCACTTCGTTATCATTGTCAGAGTTCCCATTGGGAACAGATGAATGAGGAAGATTTGGAATTTGATAAAGTAAATCCTGTAGAGTAGCAGTCTTTTTATTTAACTCTTCTGTTAGAATCGCTTTTTTTTCTTTTAAATCAGATGATTCAAGCTTAATCAAATTCGCTTTTTCAATTTGACCAGATTTATAAAGCTTGCCAATGTCTTTGGATAATTTATTAAGCTCCGAAGCAGTATCGTCTAATTTAGCCTGAGATTTTCTTTTAGAAATATCAAGTTGTAAGACGTTTTCTACGATATCCTCAGCACCCTTTATTCGTTTAGATAAACGAGATACAACCTCATCTTTATTATTTCTGATAAATACTACCTCAAGCATTAATAATTTTTTTTTAAAAACAAATTTAATCAAATCAGTGCAAGTATGTTACATTTTTGATATTAAATCAATATGGTTTATTGCATTTACTTTATCTTTTTCTAACTGAATTTTAAGGGCTTCAATATTGGGAAATTTAATTTCACTTCGCAGGTAATCCAAAAGTTCAATTGTCAAAAATTTACCATAAATATATGATTTGAAATCAAAAAAATGAACTTCTATGTAGATTTGATTTCCACTAGAAACTGTAGGATTTTTTCCAATATTCATCATACCAAAAAATATTTTAGATTCAATCTTAGATTGAACTAAATAGACACCAAACTTAGGAATTAATTTGTAAGGTTCTTCTATTTGTATATTAGCCGTTGGAAAATGAAGTTTATTGCCTAAACCCTTTCCCTTAACAACCTTACCTGAAAGCATAAAATTATATCCTAAAAACTTGTTGGCTATGGATATCTTTCCATTTAACAATGCTTTTCTAATTTTAGTAGAGCTGACTGTTACATTATCAACTTCTTTAGGACCAATCTCTGTAATTTTAAATCCGTAAAAAGCACCAAATTCTTTTAGCTCTTGAATACCTGCAGTTCGATTTCTTCCAAAATGATGATCATACCCAACAATGACGTGTTTAACTTTTAATTTATTAACTAGTAAATCACGAACATACTCTAAGGCAGTAAGACGTGAAAATGTTTTAGTAAATTTTTTCAAAACCAAATGATCAATACCTAAATTTTCTAATAGATTCTCTTTTTCATCAATTGTATTAATTAATTTTATACCTGAATCATTTTGAATTACCATTCTTGGATGGGGGAAAAAAGTTAAAACTAAGGCTTGTAATTTATTTATTTTTGCAATATTTACCAGCCTGTCAATAATTTTTTGATGTCCAGTGTGAACTCCGTCGAAAGTTCCAATGGTAACAATCGAGTCATTAATTTGGTCGTAGTCGTCCGCGGTTTTTATTTTCAAAATAATTTTTTAATTAATGCCTTACGAAGATAAAAAAGATAAATTCAATAAAACCCTTTAAGTAATTTTTTAATATTTAAAATATAATTTTAATTTGATTAATTTTGTTTATGAAAATCAAGCTTATATTCATGAAAAACAAAATTCTTGTAATATTATCACTTCTCTGCTTTTATATTTCTCCCTCGCAGTCAAGAACATGTGGAACAGAAGAACATATGGAGGAAAAAATGAAAGATCCTGTTTTCGTACAAGAATGGAAGTCAAACCAAGCCAAGTTTAATAAAGTATTTGAAAATGCAAAAAATAAACGTCAAAGTTCAATGAACACTATCATTGTTCCAGTTGCTGTCCATTTCACTCAAGCAAATGAGTCTGACAGAGCTTGTTTGGAGGCTTTAGCACAAAACCAAATAGACATTCTTAATGCTGATTTTACGGCTACAAACGAAGATGCTGGCCTTTGGGATGCTGCGAGTGTTTTTTATCCAAATACAGAACATGGGTCAGCTGATGTAGTTTTTTGTATTGCTACAGAAAATCACCCTGTTGGCATAGATAACGAATTAATTGAGGGTAATCCCGCTGTTACAATAGGGTATAATTTTGGAAATGGAAACAATGTTGATGGAAACTGGTCAGGTTACCTAAATTTCGTTATTAGAAATATTGGAGCATTAGGTTTTTCTCCGCTCGGAGGATCAATTGCACAAGGTTCAGCGGTCACAATGGATGACCAAGCTTTCGGATCTGGATCTGGGTGTCCTGGATCAGGTGTGGTCCCAGGTGCTCCATATAATTTAGGTCGAACGACAACCCACGAACTTGGTCATTTTTTCAATTTATATCACATATGGGGTGATGGCGGTTGTGGAGTAGATGACGGGATTTCGGATACTCCACTAGCCAGTGGTGCTAACGGAGGTTGCCCTGGACCTGGTGATATTCCTGGTTGTGTTTCTGGTGAATATGAACTATCCATGAACTACATGGACTACACAAATGATGCATGTATGTATATGTTTTCTCAGGGTCAAATGGATGTAGCAGAAGCTTACTTAACAGCAGTACAAAACGATTTTAAACCGAATACAACTACTAATTGTGCTGGGTCTACTGAACCTAATTTTAATTTAACTGCACTAAACTCGCCTGTGTTTTCTTGTCCAGAGACTGGTGAAGATGCAGTTTTTGAAATTGATTTTAGTACTATCAATGATTATAACGTTACTACTTTTATCTCAGCTGAGGGTGCGCCAGAAAACTCTACAATTACTATAACTCCGACTTTCATAAATTCAAATGGTACAATAACAATGACTATAGGTAATTTAGAAAATACTACTCAGGGAGATTACACAATAACTGTAACAGCAAGCAGTTTTGTTTCAACAAAGACTATTGATGTTATTCTTAAGAATAATTGTACCTCAATTGAGTGTAATGAAATTTATTCTGGAGATAATGTAGAATTAGAAATCCCTGATGGTATAGGTAATAATGAATATGGTGAGGCTGTTACTTCTGCAATTACATTCCCAGATTTAGGTGTAATTTCATCCTTAACAGCTAATGTAGATATTAGTCATACATATATACAAGATCTTGTAGTGGTATTATACCATCCTGATGATACAACTTATGCAATTCTTTGGGGAAGAGATTGTGGCAGTGAAGACGGTTTTGATGTAACTTTCAGCGACGATGCTAGTGCTATTCAATGTGCAAATCCTACATTAGGTACTTATGCGCCCTATGAACCGTTGAGTATTTTTGAGGGAATGACATCAGAGGGGGAATGGACCCTTCTAATACAAGATGGTTACAATGAAGATGTTGGTGTTTTGAATGATTGGTCAATTGAAATTTGTTCTGAGGTTGCTCTTGGTATAGATGAAAATGCCTTTAATTCGAAAAACGTTCTTGTATATCCAAATCCAAATAATGGGGCCTTCAATGTTGAATTTAAATCATTTAATGACTCTAACGTAATTATTGGTGTTTTTGATATTTTGGGAAGAGAAATTTTGAATAAGAATTTCAGCTATAACACAATTCATTTCAATCAATCAATTGATTTAACAAATGTAAAGTCTGGTACGTACTTAATGACTATTTCTACAAACAGCGATAAAGTTGTTAAAAAAATTATTGTAGAATAACTATATGAAAAAAAAATTAGTAATATATATCTTGTTACTAATCGCATTTATAAAATTAATTTCTATCAAATTAACAAACTGAAATTAATCCAATTTTTTGTTAATATCCACAATTGACCACATAAATTCTTTACATTTGCCAAGCAAAATTATGCATATATGAAAAAGTCTGTAATCTTTTTATCAATATTCATTTTAATTAGTAATATCTGTAGGGCTCAAACTGAACCTTGTGGAATGGAGCACTACATGGAAGAAAAAATGAAAGACCCTGTATTTGCAAAAGAGTGGAATGATAATCAAAATAAATTCAAATTATTTTTAGAAAATAGACCAAATAATAGACAAAGTTCAATGAATACTGTCATTATTCCTGTTGCTGTTCACTTTCCTGAAGCTAATGAGGCTGACAGAAGTTGTTTAGAAAATATGGCACAAAGCCAAATTGATGTTTTAAATGCTGATTGGACTGCTACTAACGATGATGCGGGTTTATGGGACGCAGCAAGTGTATTTTACCCAGGTGTTGTGCACGGAGCTGCTAATTTAACTTTTTGTTTAGCAACACAAAACCATCCAAATGGATGGGATCCAGATTTAGTTGAAGGTCAACCTGCAATAACAATTGGGCAAACTTACGGAGATGGTAATTACGTGACAAATGGTAATGGAAACCAGGACGATGCTTGGGTTGGATATTTTAATATTGTTGTTGCAAATATTGGCGGAAATGTTTTGGGCTTCTCTCCTTTAGGTGGTAGTATTGGTGGAGGTTATGCAGTGGTTATTGATAACAATGTTTTTGCAACAGAACTGAATTGTCCCGGTTCAAATATTTCAGGTACAAACTCTCCATACGATTTGGGTAGAACAGCAACTCACGAAGCTGGTCATTTTTTTAACTTACCCCACACATGGGCTAATGGAGGTTGTGGAGTAGACGACGGTATAGATGATACCCCTATTTCCGATTCCGCAAACTATGGTTGTCCAGGTGCTGGAGATCTACCTGGATGTGTTGCTGGAGAATATGACCTTTCAATGAATTATATGGACTATACAAACCAAGCCTGCATGTACATGTTTACACAAGGTCAAATTAATGTATCTGAAGCATATCTAAACTTTCTAGAAAGTCAATTTAAACCTAACACTACATCTAATTGTAGTGTATCTAATGACTTTACTATTACTGCTACAAATTCTCCGGTTTTTTCTTGTCCTGAAACTGGCGAAGACGCGATTTTTGAATTTGAATTCAATACATACAATGATTACAATGCAATGACTGTAATATCTGCTTCAGGTGCACCTGATAATGCTACTGTTTCTGTCAGCCCTAGTTTTATAAATTCAAATGGAATTGTAACTGTTACTATTGGTAATTTAGTAAATACTGCTCAAGGTGATTATACAATAACTGTTTCAGCTACTAGTTTTGCCGGTGCTCAGTATGCTGACGTTGTCTTAAAAAATAATTGTACATCTTTACAGTGTACAGAATTCAATTCAAACGAAAATTTAAACCTTGCAATCCCTGATGGTGCCGGAAATAACCAGTATGGAGATCCAGTAACTACTACCCTTTCCGTTCCTGACTTAGGAACTGTTAGTTCTATAATAGTTAATGTTGATGTAAGCCATACATATATACAAGATTTACAAATAGCTTTATTCCATCCTGATTTAGAAACATATGCAATTCTATGGCAAAGATCATGTGACGGAGAAGATGGTATTGATGTTACTTTTAGTGACGGCGCAAATGTTATTGAATGTGCGAATCCAACAGTAGGTACTTTTGCTCCCTTTGAAGTGTTAAGTATTTTTGAAGGTATGGCATCTGAAGGTGAATGGCTACTGTATGCTAGAGATGGCTATAATCAAGACAGTGGTGTTATAAATGATTGGTCTATTGAGATATGTTCAGAAATACCTCTCAGCGCAGATGATAATTCAAATTTATTAGAAAATATTTCAGTTTATCCCAACCCAAGTAGTGGAATTTTCAATGTGAAATTAAATAGTTTTATCAATTCTGAAATTGAAATTTCTGTTTACGATATTTTAGGAAGAGAGATTTCACAGAATAGTTTTAATAATATATCTAATTTCAATGAAGAAATTGATATAAGTAATGCTAGTCCTGGGATATATTTAATGTCTATTTCAAGTGAAAGAGGAAAGGTAACAAGGCGTGTTATTGTAAATTAAAAAAAGTATTAACAAAGATCATATTTAGTTACCATTATATTTATTCATAGTAATATTCATACCTGACATTACAAAGCTTACTAAAGCTTTTGATGATATTTCTAATCTCTCACCCAATTTAGCTAATTCTTCTGGTTTCCATTGGCCCAAAACATAATCGACTTGACGTCCTTTAGTAAATTCATCCCCAATTCCAAAACGTAATCTATTATAAATGTTTGTCTTTAATTTGTCTTGGATGTCTTTGAGTCCATTATGGCCACCATCACTGCCTTTAGCTTTTAAACGAAGTGTTCCAAAAGGAATATTTATATCATCTGTCACAATTAATAAGTTAGATATAGGTATTTTTTCTTTTTCTAACCAGTACTTAACCGACTTACCACTTAGGTTCATAAAAGTGTTTGGCTTTAATAATAAAAAAGTTCGTCCCTTTAGCTTATAGTTAGCCAAAGAACCAAGCTTGCGCGTTTCAAATTGAATATCATAAGTTTTGACAAAATGATTTATAATATTGAATCCAACATTGTGACGAGTATTAATATAGTCTACACCTATATTGCCAAGTCCAACTATTAAATACTTTTTTGACATCTTTGGATGAAATTTTGTGTAAGTTTTACTTCTAAAAAACCCTTTCAACATAATGTAAAAATAAAAAAAGCATTCTGAATTTCCCCAGAATGCTTTAATATATTAAAATTTGAATCTAAATTATTTTTTGGATGGAGCTGTTTCTTCAGCACCTCCCTCAGATGGCTTATCCTTCCCTTCTGCTCCTTCTGCTCCTTCTGCTCCTTCTGCTCCTTCTTCTTCCTCTTCTTCAAGTTCTACTGTCACACGTGATTGCTTAACTTGACAAACAACAGTATTATCTGAATGCAAAAATCTGTAGGAATCGTTTAAGATTTCAGAAACATATACTTTATTTCCAATTTTTAAATTTGAAATATCAATTTGAATATTATCTGGTAAATTGGTTGGTAAAGCTTTAATTCTAAGTTTTCGACGGTTACGTCTTAAAACACCGCCGGCTCTAACTCCTAGTGGAATTCCATGTAAAATAACAGGAATATCCATTGCAATTTCTTTATCATCAAATAGTTGATAAAAATCGACATGTAAAATATTTTCTGATACAGGGTGAAATTGAATATCCTGTAAAACTGCGTTGAAGGAGGTATTTCCTAAGGCAATCACAACTGTATGCGCATTGGGTGTGTATACGAGTTTTGAGAATGCCTGGTCTGATGCTGAAAAATGCACTGGCTGATCTCCTCCGTATAATACGCAAGGAACCTGTCCAGCATTACGTAAGGCTTTTGTAGCTTTTTTGCCCACGCTTTCTCTTTTTGATCCATTGATTGTTATTGACTTCATTTTTATTTATTTAATTGTTTACATTACAAAGTTTGAGCTAATTGACTTATTTTGGTGTACATTATGCATCACATCAGCGAATAAATCTGCACAACTCAAAACTTTTACTTTAGAACTTTTTTGGTTTAAAGGAATTGAATCAGTAACTATTAATTGTTCGAGCTTTGATTCTTGAATTTTTTGATAAGCACCACCCGAAAGAATTGGGTGTGTACAAATTGCTCTAACACTCAAAGCTCCACGATCAATCATTAAATCCGCTGCTTTAGTAAGAGTCCCAGCAGTATCTACCATATCATCTACTAAAACAACATTCTTGCCAGTGACATTCCCAATTAGCTCCATATGGGATATTAAGTTTGCTTTTTTACGCTGTTTATAACAAATAACTACGTCACTTTCCAAAGCTCGAGAATATGCGTAAGCTCTTTTAGAACCTCCCATATCTGGTGAAGCGATAGTTAAGTTATCTAGACTTAAAGATTTTAAGTATGGTAAAAAAATTGTTGATGCATATAAATGATCAACTGGTTTCTCGAAAAATCCTTGTATTTGATCAGCATGCAAGTCCATAGTAATTATGCGAGTAGCTCCAGCTGTTTCTAGCATTTTCGCTACAAGTTTAGCGGCAATAGGAACTCGTGGCTTGTCCTTTCGGTCTTGTCGTGCCCATCCAAAATAAGGAATTACAGCTGTAATATGACGAGCAGAAGCACGCTTAGCTGCATCTAGCATCAAGAGCAATTCCATTAAATTTTCTGGTCCTGGATTGGTAGATGCAATTATAAAAATTCTAGTGCCTCGAATTGATTCTTCATATGAAGGCTGAAATTCACCATCACTGTAAGTTGAGGTTATAACATTACCTAAATCTTCTCCAAATGCTTTGGCAATATTGGTGCCCAGAACTTTTGAGTTTGTGCAGGCAAAAATCTTAGGTTGTAAGCTGGGTTTAGACATCTTATAATGATTTGTGTTTGATTTTATAATCTAACATTAATCGAGTGGCAAATTTATGAATTTATTTGAACTGTAAAAGTATAAATCAAACTATTTTGTATTTGTATAACGAATAAATTTTTTAGTTTTGCAATCTTACTTTTTGCTCAAGTGGCGGAATTGGTAGACGCGCTGGATTCAAAATCCAGTTTCTTCGGAAGTGTGGGTTCGATTCCCACCTTGAGTACGAATTATCCCCAAGAATAATAATTTATTCTTGGGGATATATTTTTTAAAACTCGACCGCTAACGCGGTACTATTTAAATTACGCACCCCTTCTTATTTTCTTGAAAGGTGTTTGTGAGACCGCTTCGCTAAATTGATAAATAACTAAAAAGCCCGAACAGCACGCACAC
>MDTG01210032.1_pt1 | contig 32897 bp, 19 predicted proteins | sample 811421 | NCBI WGS metagenome assembly MDTG01 (sample SAMN05326645, study PRJNA326480) | marine metagenome | isolation source: seawater | place: Pacific Ocean: South East | collected 2011
AGAGAGCATAAAGAACAAGAAGTCCTCTCTCGACAACATCGAAGACGTTCCATCTACGGGAGCTTCAACTGAAGGGCTCTCGGTTCAGGATCAATATGTATCGGCTGAAGTTGAAATCGATGCTTGGAATCCGGAAGGGGTTGATCCGGCATCTATTGAATTAGACAAGCGGTTAGCCAAGGCCGCTGGTAAGATTGCCATTGGCGACATTGACAGTGTATCTGATGCCGATCTGGGGCTGTTAAATTTGCAAAGGAACAAGAAGGGCGAGGTGGAATCTGCCAAGTCTGAAGGCGATCCTTGGGCTACGGCTGAGAACGGAAATGTTATCCTTGGCGATACTTTGATTCAAAGCCTTTCGCAACGCCATCCGAGTATGGCAAAGATTTTGCCACGAGATGAAGCATCTCAGAGAAGGGCTTCGAAGGAAGCTGAAGGTGCTGATGCTCCTGCTCCATCTACACCTAAACCCCAGGAGTTGAGAGAAACTCCTGTTGAGTCTGGTGAAAGTGAAAATGTTTTTGATGTTCCTATTCAGGGCAGAGATGAACCTGTTCAAGTAAGGGCTATTGACGCTGAGTCGGCAGGTAGAGAAGCGGCCAAGATGAACATTGGCATGGTTAACTTTGATGGGATCGTTCAAACTGGCCGATCAGAGCCCAAAGAACAAGTATCTATCGAGAATCAGGCTGTCATTGATACTGCTGTCGAGCAAATTGAATCAAGAGAGGGAAGAAAACTTGACGAAAACGAACTAGCCGGTGTTCAAAAGGCAGTATCCGCTGTTGCGGAACAGGCTTTGAAGTGGGGCAAGATATTCAACGGGGTTGGGTGGAGTTTGGAATCTCAAGGAAGTGGAGGCATGTGGACAGAGGAAGGGAATCTTAATTTCTCTATTCCTGACTTGTTAATGAATATCGGTAGTCAAAACATTGACACTGATGCGTGGGTTAAAAAGGCTGGTCTTGAAGAGGCTATTCACCTCGCCGCAATCCAGCTTACGAAGGAGAGGAAGATTGATGTTATCAAGATTTGGAAGGATATGCCGAAAAAACTGCAAGACGCAGTTAAGAAGACCTACAGGATACCTGACAAGGAGATTTCTGATCTCAGTGCACGTTTTAATATCTCAAAGGAAAACGTCGAGGCCGAACAGTTTGGCAATGAATTCCTCAGAATGATTGTTCAAGGGAGGATGGAGCTAAAGGATGGGCTTTGGCAAATGGACGGGAATGTTGTATCAACAGAACAATCCAGCAAAAAATTTATTAGCAGAATTGTAGATGCTCTTCAGGAAATCATGAATTTCTTCAACGGGGTATTGGATTCTGATGAACAGTATGCTGTTCAGATTCGCGAAGCGGTTGATTTAATTGAGCAACGATTGAATGAACTGACTGCCGCGATCGAGCCAAAGCCATTACCGGAAACATCACCAACTCCAGCAACGGCTCAAAAGGATAGTGCTCCTGCAAGGGGGCCACCACCGACCACAGCAGAAGATGTGGAGAAAGCGGTTCCTGAATCTGCTGAAACAAAGCCAAGCGAGAATGTTGTCGTCGGAAACACTGCTCAAGTGATTCACGGAGGGACTTCTGTATCGATCAGATACGAGGTTAGGTCAGCATCAGATTCAATGCCATCCCATGACGCTCTGGGGAGAAAAACAGAGGGATACCCACAACAGTTCCAGCCGAGGGATCGTTCTACAAAAGAATACAGGCAACAGGCTAGAAATATTGCGAACAATCTTGATTTTGATCGAGCTGCTTACTTCCCCGGAACCAATACGCCTTCGACAACGGCTGATGTCGGCCCACCTATTATAGTTGATGAAGGGGCTCTCGGTGAAGGATCGCCATCATTTACTCTGATTGGTAATGGTAGAGACATTGGGACGATTGAGAGCTATCGCACAAATACCGATGCTTCCAAAAAATACAAAGAGGATTTGATCACTAATGCAGATCAATTCGGCCTTGATCCTAGACAAGTCGAAGCCATTGCTGATCCTGTTTTGTATCGGGTTATAACCGACGAGATGTCGGTTGATGAACTAATAAGATTTTCGCAAGAGTCGAATGAAGGCGAAGCGATGGTTTCTAATGCCGTCGAATTGGCAGGTCAAGACGCTCAGAGGTTAACGCCTAACATCCTGCATCTGCTTGATCCGGAATTTGCCATTGGCTCAAAGAGGAATAGGCCATTTCTCACAAGATATACTCAAGAAGTGATTGGTGCTCGTTCAGCTAACGAAGCCAATATCACGTCGTCCGATCTGGAGAGAAGAGCAAGAATGGCTATATTTACAGCCGCCTATGGCCTTGATGCAGAAGGAAGAACTGCTCTAGATCGAATGAGTGGTGATTCTGGTGATACCGCCAAGAGGATTACTAATGCGTTGATTACAGTTTCGCCATTAGTGGCGAGGATGAGGCAAGATATACAGGATGGAAATTTAAACGACTTTGACATCTCATCCGATATTGCAAAAGCGGCACAAAAGATTGCAACCACGCTAAGAGATTCTAAGTCAGCATCGGTAGCTTGGGATTCTCTATCCGGGCAAGGTGAGTTTGAGCTTGGGTCTAAAGGTTTGGAAGACCAAATAACCAGCTTCATTGTTAACAATCGTGGTAATAGGCGTGTGCTTGAGGATGCGATTGGTAATTATGTGGAATCAGTCTACAGGCTAGGAAACCCACGGCAAGAGGACATGTTTGGCAGAGATGGCAACATGCCCTCAAGGGAACAGCTTTGGAGGATGGCCGAGCAGGATGCCTTGAACCCCAAAGAGGAATCCAATAAGGCGGCATCTCAAAACCTGAATACTTTTCTTCGGAGTCAAAAGCTGTTTGCTGATAGGGAACTTAAAAAGGAGCTTGGCAGACATGATGGGATCGAGTCTTGGAAGGAGCCAATAATCACTCCCTTCTCACAACTTCCCCAAGAAACCAGAGACGCTCTGTCTGAGATTTCTCAAGAAGAGGTTAAAGTCTTAAATTCTGATGCCACAGAGATCGAGCCAAGTGCTAGGCAGGGGATTTATGAGGCCATGGTCTTGAAAAACAAGATTTGGGAAGAACAAAGGGAAAAATACAAAGGCGAATGGGAGGATTACAAGAAGAAGTTCTTTGATCCTGAAAACGGAATTGATTTTAAGGGCGATTTGGAGAGGGTCGTTGAAGAAATTGCTAATAACTTTGGCGCAACATTTATTCATGGCCAGATTAAAAACAAAAGAGGAATTAATAAGGCAATTTCCAAATATCAGAATAATCAGAAAAAGGAAGGTGTAGATAACCCGAAGGAGGAATTTGATCCGACTTTGGTGAAAGATGTTATTCGATCAAGTATTATAGCTACATCTAACCGCGATGTGGTAAGGCTGGTAAATGCAGTTTATGAATCAGACAAAGTAAAAATCGTTCCTGAGAAAAAAGTTAAAGTAACAGATTTTACGAGGAGAGCCCGGAGACTTCACAAGAATAGATTTTCAAGGCCTCTCACCGGCTACAAGGATCATCTGTTGATCGTTGAGTTAGCACCGGGGATTGTCGGGGAGATACAGATTCATCGGGCAGATATGATTTATGCCAAGGAGATAGCACCCGGCCATCTCTACTATGAGAACGTTCGCGACATCGTGGCAGCTAAGTTGCACAAGAAGCCATCTCCCGTCCGGAAAAAGGCTCAACGCCATTTAGACAAAGTGTCTGATCTGATGAGAGATTTTTACACGAACATGTCGGACACTTATGAGTCAACGACTGGCGATAGATGGATGAACTGGCCGATGGGAACCAGCAGAGTCGCCGATCAAACCTTGCGACCTCTCGCCAACGCGATGGAGATCGCTTCATCTTTGGAGATGTCTGATGCTCCAGACAGGATGAAATCAATCGAGGATGCGAGTTCGTTTGGTGATAGTTCTGCTCCACCGACAGGCTTTGCGAATCCTGCGCCAATTTCCCAAGGATCGCCATCTTCATCAACGATGAATCGAGTTGATTCTGGTTCTTTATCAGCCACACCTATTAATACATCCATTCCGCTTAGAGCGCAAGACCTTGATCTCTTTGAAGATTACGCAAAATCGCTTCCTGCCCGAGCAAAAGCATCAAAACCAGTTTTTAAGAGAAAAGCGAAAAAAGACCTGCCAAGTGCATCACCGAATGTGATTGATAATCTATTCGATTGGGCTAATTTTAGAACTGATGAAGACAGTCGAAGAGATGAGCCCCAAAGAGATCAGACAGACCTTGATCTGGGAGAGGGTATGGGATCATCTGAGTCAGACGCAACCGCGACTGGTGCTGAACAACCTGCGGATCGTGGATCAGAAGGCCAAGATGTTGGTGGACGCGACGAACGGAGGGGCAGACTGGATGCAGGTAGCCCCGGAGATACTGACCGAGCCGGAGATCGAGGACGAGAGGGAACTGAGCGAGAAGGAACAGAAGCAACTGCAACTGATGACCGCGAAGGTGGAAGAGATGCTCGAAGAGCTAGAAAATCAAGCACACCAGAAAAAGTTCGCCCAAACGTAGGTTCTCCTGAGAGAAACCACGTCATACTTTCTCAAGAAGAGCTTAATCCTTCAGGGGCTAAGTCTAGAATCAAGGCTAACCTTCAAGCTCTTAAATTACTTCGGAGGCTGGAGAGCGAAAACCGAAACGCGACCCCTGAAGAAAAATCCATCCTCGCAAAGTTTTCGGGATGGGGAGCAGTTTCACAGCTATTTGACAGAATACGGATGTCAGAGATTGATGAGATCCCTGTCTTGGAACAAGGTATCTCCAGAGCCAAATCAATGGCATCGAACTATCCCGGTGCTCGTGAGTTCTATGAGGAAAGGGCTTCTAATCTTCAGGAGAAGCTAGACAGAATTGTCGGGTGGCAAAAGAAATGGGGCGATGACGCATTTAATCTGAAGGAGATACTTTCTGAAGACGAATGGGAGACAGCCGCCGCGTCCATCACAAATGCTCATTTTACCAGCTTTGATGTGATTGAAAATATATGGAAAGCTGTTGAAAGATTAGGCTATCAGGGAGGGGTTGCATTAGAACCCGCAGGGGGCATTGGCCATTTCTTTGGAGCCATGCCCGAAAACTTGGCTAACAGAACAGATGCGGTTGGAGTTGAATTAGATTCAATTAGTGGTCGAATTTTTGGAAAACTTTACCCGGAAGCTCAGGTTTTCGTTAAAGGATACCAAGATGCTCCTATCGAACCGGGAGCCGCTGATCTTGTTATCTCAAATGTTCCCTTCGAGAATACATCGGCGATTGATGACAAGTCTCTTGGGAAAACTCCATCTTTTAATCTTCATAATTACTTTTTCGCTAAAGCTCTTCAATCAGCCAAACCGGGAGGAATTGTTGCCTTCATCACGTCATCTTACACAATGGATGCGTCAGGGGCTCAACGTAGGTGGTTAGCCAAGCATGGCGACTTGGTCGGAGCTATTAGGCTTCCGAATACCGCTTTCAAAAAGAACGCCGGAACTGAGGTAACCACTGACGTTATCTTCTTGAGGAAGCCAGATGGTAAAGCCTTCGAAGGGAAGTCGTGGACTGAAACCGAGGAGATGAACTTTCCGGGCAGAGGGCCGATTGAGGTTAATGAATACTTCGTGAATAATCCGGAGATGGTAATGGGTCGCATTGGTAATGATGGGACTATGAGGGCAAGAGGAAGAGATGAAGATTCCGGCATTGAGCCCGGAGAGATGACCGTTCATCCGACTGGCGATCTGAAGGAGCAAATGTCCGAAGCTGTGAATAACCTTCCAGCGAATGTGATGGGCGAGGGTGCAAGGACAGGGGAGATAGGTGAAGATTCTCAACAGAGCGACTTGAAGGTTGGATCAATCTTTGTTAAAGACGGCAAAGTTTTCGTTCAAGGGATGGAAAATCCCAAACTTCCGAAGAAGGAGATAGTTGTTTCGTTTGTAAGGGTCAAGGATGCGTTAAACAAATTACTGGACGCTGAAAAGAATCCTGACTCATCCGATAGTGATTTGTCATCCTTGAGAAAGGAACTCAATCGCGTATATGACCTACATCAACGTAAATACAAAGCGTTTCATAGCCGAAATCAAAACGATCTGTCAGTTGATCCGGATTATTATCGCGTTCTTGGACTCGAGGTAAAAGGCGATAATGGTGAATTTAGTAAAGCTGACATCTTTTCTGAAAGGGTTATGCGACCAGTGGTCGAGCCCAAGACTGCCGAGAGCACATCCGATGCTTTATCCCACTCCCTTAGCTGGAGAGGACGTGTCGATCTCGCGTTTATGTCCGAACTGCTCAATGTTCCTGAATCCAAGATTTTGGACGAATTCATTGAATCGGGTCTTGGATTTGTGAATCCTGCTACTGGTCTGCCTGAGATTAGAAACCAGTATTTGTCTGGTAACGTTAAGAGGAAACTTGCTCAAGCTGAAGAAGCGGCCAAAACATCTGACAAATATCTTTCAAATGTAAAAGCACTAGAGAACGTGCTTCCGGAAGACCTGTCCTACAATGACATATCATTCTATCTCGGATCAGCATGGATTCCGAGTGAAGTGATCGAGAGCTTCGCCAAAGAAAGGATGAAAATCCAGCTTGGCGTAACTTATCAAAGAACAGACGCAGTTAACGAATCTCTTGCCGAGAAATGGGTGGTTGTTGAGAAGAGAAAAGGATATAGCGCATCGCCGGAGTTTGAAACAGGTATTCCCCGTTTTGGAGCAACCAAAATCCTAGAGTCGGTTCTTAATTTAAGAACTCCGGTTATCAAAAAGAATCTTGGAACTAAAGAAAAACCGCAATGGGTGGTTGATGATAAAACAACTGCCGATGTTCGTGGTGCTCAGGAGAGAATGAAAGTTGCATTTCTTGAGTGGGCAAATGAGAGCGAAAAGGCTCAATCGATCATAACCGATCACTATAATGAAAACTTCAACAATTACGTTGAAGGAAAATTCAATGGACAGCACATGGTGTTGCCATGGATTAATCCGAAATTTGATCTCTATCCCTCTAAAAAGGATGTTGTTTTCAGGGCTATTCAGGATCGTCGCGGCTTGATAGCTCACGGCGTTGGAGGTGGTAAGACTGTCATTGCTACGGCTATCGCCATGGAGATGAAGAGGCTTGGACTTGCTAATAAGCCACTTATAGCCGTTCACAACGCTACATTGGAACAGTTTTCTGAAACCGTTAAAGAGATGGCTCCTGACGCTAAAATTCTGGTGGCTAGGAAAAAAGACTTGGCTGGTAAAAAGCGGAAAGAGTTTTATGGAAAGATAGCGACCGGCGATTGGGATGTCATTGTGATGGCTCATTCATCTCTTGATAGAGTTCCGGACGATCCTAATTTCGAAAAGAAGATATTGCGTGAGGTTCGAGATCAACTCGTGGGAAGTCTTAAAGAGGTGGCCGATTTAGAAGGAAAAGATTCACCGTCTGCGAAAGAGGTTCAAAAGCAAATTAAGAGGATTGACGCAAGGGTTGAAAAGCTCCTGAAAAGAAAGGTTGATGATGTATTAACCTTTCAAGAAATGGGGATAGATGCTCTTATCCTAGATGAAGCGCATGAATACAAGAAACTTCCTTTTGCTACCAAAATGGGAAATGAAGTTAAGGGTATTGATACAGGTGCATCGCAGAGGGCGACGAGCTTTCTCACAAAGTCACGTTTTATTCAAGAAAAACAGGGCGGCAAGAATGTGTTTACCATGACCGGAACACCAGTCACCAATACGTTAGGAGAGACTTGGAATATGATTCGGATGGTAGCCCCTGACCTGTTGGCTGACTTTAACATTAGCACATTTGATTCATTCGTTACAACATTTGGAGAAATCGAAACAAGAGATGAGCTTAGACCAAATGGAAAATTCAGGAGGCTAAAGAGACTTTCAAAGATAGGTAATCTTCCAGAGTGGAATAGGTTATTTAGGCAAATAGCTGACGTTAAAGTGGGGAACAAGATGGACGTGAAAAATCGTCCTGAGATTGAAGGTGGCAAAGCCGATTTGTTTTCTGTTCCCCAATCACCGGGAATGGGTAACTTTAAGGATTACGTTTTTGAAGTTATTGAAAAGTTTGACAATCTTCCCGGCAAAGAAAAACAGGAATATAACTATATTCCTCTGGTGACTTTTGGTGCGGCTAAAGCCGCCGCCATCGATATTCGTCTTGTCGATCCAAATGGCCCTGATGAATCGGGGAGTAAGCTAAATACAATGATTCGTCGGGCTCTTGAGCTCTACAAGAAGCATGACGAAAATAAAGCTACTCAAGTAATATTTTCCGACACTATAAGGTCTGTTAAAAAGGAGAAGCTAAACGATTTCCTTGATGAAAAAACGATAACTCAAGAATTGGACGAAAATCCCGAAATAGATGAAGTGGAAAAGGGAGAATTCAATCTTTACGGAGAAATTCGCAAGAAACTTGTTGCCGGTGGCGTTCCAGATAATGAAATAGCATCAATTCAGGACTACAAAACCCCTGAATCACGGCAGAAGTTATTTGAAAAGGTTAACAGTGGAGATGTTCGCTTTGTTATAGGTGGAACCAAGAAACTCGGAACCGGCGTTAACATGCAACGCAGGATGATCGCGGCTCATCACTTGGATGTGCCTTGGACTCCTGCCGATCTCGAGCAAAGGGACGGAAGAGTTTATCGCCAAGGTAACATTTTTGCAGAACTGGGAATACCTGTTCAGCTAAACAGATACGGTATGGAGGAATCTCTTGATGCCGCTTTGTGGGACAAGCTACAATTCAAAGAGAGGTTCATCCGTCAAGCCATGAGTGGTGAGATGAACGCTCGTGTCATTGAGGAAGACGAAGGGCTTCTTTCTCTATCTGAGCAAAAGGCAGTTCTGATGGGTGCCGAAGGTTTAAGATTCTTCCAAATCTCTCAGGAAATTGAAACCTTAATTCGCGATAGAAATGCCCATGATTCGCTCCGTGAAAAGGCTAGAGAAGATTTAGCAACAGCACTTGCTGTCATTGAAAGCTCCAAGGTCAGACAAGCAGAACTCACATCTGCGCTTTCCGAACTGGAAGGGAAGTGGGAATCCGATATGGATTTCGTGGTTGAAGTAGACAATGTTCGTTACGTCGATAACAAAAAGGGAAGGAAGGCTATCGAGGCTCTCTTTGAGAAAAGGCTTGATGCCATCAATTCAAAGAAGGTAGACAAGGATGAAACACGGGCTCTATCTCAACTAGAGCAGGATGATTCGTTGACTGGAATCTTGGGAACGATTGTGGTTGATGGAATCCCGGTTGAGATACATCACGACTCTTTCAAGGCAGTAACAACAGGCAAGAGGAACTATTCGGCCAAGTTCAATCCTAAGATTAAGTTGCCATCAGGTGAGACTAAATGGTTAAATCCCATTACATCTGCGGCTACCTTCGAGAGTCGAATTCGTGAAGCTAAGGAAAAGCTCAATATTGCTAAGATTTCCGCAGAAAATGAGCTTGAACGCGAAACGCAAAATGTAGTTATTCACGATGAACTTGCGAATAGGGAGTTCACCAAAGAGGAAACTCTTCAGGACATAGTCAAAGAGTATCGTGAGATCGGGCCGAAGTTTGATGCCGACATGACGTTGGTTGATCACATCTTCCCACTAAACGAAGGTTTTGAACGCATTGAAGGAGAAACGGTTAAGGAATTGAAGAAAAGAGTTAAGGAAACATATCCTGCTCCTGAGAGACTGGAGCCTGATCCTGATCTATACTTTGATGAATCAAAAGCCACATCTGAGGTGGTAAGAGTTCCGGTTGAAAGTTTAACGACTACCCGAGCTAGGCCAGAGGGGATTGCTAACGCTGAAAAATTCATGGCCGCTTCAGCCGAAGGCATTTTTCCAAAAAGAGGGCCGGTTGACTTAAAGGATAACGGTGACGGCACATACTCGGTGATTGATGGTAACTCCACAACAGCCATCGCCAAAAAGCATGGCTTTACTGAAATTATTGGTCAGATTGTTGAAAAATCTGAAAACAAAAAGTTTTCACATTTCCTAGATGGAGACATTACTGCCAATGAAGGTGAAGCAATAATGCTTCGGCTCAAAGGTGATGTTCTTAAGGCTGTTAAGAATATAAGGGATAAAGCAGTAGAGGACTATCAAGGTGAACAAGATATGGTTCCCTTAAAGGATGATGATATTCATATTACTCTCGTCGGAGAAAAGGTCGCTAGAAGCTATTATTACAACAAACCTTTATCCATTAACGAAAGTGGAGTTGAAAGCCCAGTATCCGATTTTGGAGACGTTCAAGTAGCCACTGAAACTAAACCTGATGGAACAACAGAGGAATCACTGTTTATAAGAGTAAATCGGCAGGAGTCGTTGGCTCATTACGTTTATAGCCTATTGGGTGAGTCCAATCCTGATCTTAATCGTGATTATCATGTTACCTTGGCTACAAGAGATGGGAAGACCCTTAGTGCTGTAGCTTACCCTGATAATAAATCGCCAAATGTCGGCACTCAAACCGACCCAAGATTTAAGGACGCCGAGAAAACATCCACCTTTAACAGGACAGCACCTCTGGACACAGAGATTGAAGATAGGTATGACAAATTAGCCGAAAATCCCGATGCAAATCGGGAAGAGATGCAGAACATAGTCGATGATGTTTCCAGAAAAGCAGAAGAGGATTACTACAGAAAGAAAGAATCGTTTCTTAAAAATTTAGAAAAGGAAGCCAATCGTGTAGCTGAAAAGAATGAGAGAGAAGCGGAGTCAACTTTAGATAAGTTTGATGACGATGCAGAAAAATCATTAGATCGGTTTTTTGATGAGGCAACTTGGGAGAAATCTACTGAAGACGAGGGGACTGAATTTGAGCAAACAGTTTGGACGTTTACTCCAAAACTGAACGGTATACTTAGTGGTGGGTTTTATTTTAAATATTTTGAACCCAGCATTTATAAATCCAAAGATAGAAAAGTATATGATTGGGGGTTTGAGAATTGGGAAAATAGCCTAGAGGGTGCAAAGGAAGCTGTAGAAAATGAATGGAGAGAACAGGCCGAGGAAATAATTAAGAGGGAGCGTGAATTAGCCTATCAGCCAGATCTTCCCGATGTGGATGAGAGAAATTTTCCGATTATACCTGACTCCGGTGGAATAACGATAATTAATTCAAGATCCACTAATTCTATATATTTTGAGGGAGAACATGGTGATGGTTATCCTTTTAAGTTTTCTATTCGTGACCATGCTCCATCAGTCAGCAGAGAAGCTCAATTTGGACGGGTAGATGAATACTGGACGGTGGATTGGGATGACGCAAAATCTATCTATGATGCGTATGAACAGCTTATACAGGAAATAGAGGACAATTCTAATTTAGGGAAAAAATACCCTCACTATAGGGATGATGCGGAGTTTTTAATAGAAAGGTTTGTTGGAAATCTTCAATTAAGATCCCAATCCCTTGTTGATTTGACAGGGGAAACAGATATTGATGCTGAACTTCAACGGTTATACCGGGAGGCTCTTAATGAGAAATCTGGTGAGAGGACTATTGGAAATCCAAAACTAGCCATAGGAGCAGAAGACCCAGCCATCATGTCCGTTGATGAATATAGGAAGACTGCTGTTGGTGCGGAAACTTTTGAACAATGGAACGCCGAAGCACAACAAATGCTGGATTCTGATTATGTTGGAACTGCACAAAAGATTCAGGAGTTAGGATTTGAGGGTGGAACACTAGACCCTGTGCTGACAAGGGCGGCTCAGATGATCGTTGCTAACGAGATGTCTCAACCGATGACCAAGGAACGGAGACAAAACATTCAGAAGCTCGTTTGGGCTTACCGACAGACTGGAACAGAACAAGCTAGAGGATTGGCCGCAAGAAGAGATCCATTCAAGACTCCTCTTGAGCGGCATCAAGAGTTCCTTGGAAAGATAATCTTTACACCACCAGCGAAGGTTAGAAAGGAGATAGATAAAGCTCCGAGCCAAGAGGAAAAGCAAAAACTCTTAAATAAGGACGCAATTAGAATAAAGAAAATTGAAGCCGAACTCGCTAAGATGGGAGTCACCTTTGATGACATCTTCAGAGGAGAGGTGGAGCTTACTCTTAAGGGGGCTAAGATTCTAACCAATATAACCGACAGCTATTCAGATAAACAAAAAGCGGCATTTGAACTGATTCAAGGTGGAGAGAAGACCTTCAGGCAAATAGGCAAAGAAGTTGGAATGAAGGCTTCAGAGGTTGAACAGGTCTACGATGCCTTTGTTGAAGAATTTGAGAGACGGCACTATGACAAGTTCAAAAAGGGCTTAAAGCCTGAAGACGTTGATCCGGGCAATGAAACATTGCCCTTAAAATCCCAGGAGTTAGAAGTTGAAGACCTTGTTGCTCGTAAGAGGTTCAATGACACTTTGGCAATGATGGGGATTCCTGCCAAGAACAAGATGGGCAAGATGAAAACTCGAAAGAGAGCCCCTAAGAGAAAGATGTTCCGTCCACCCGCCCCAGCCGATCCGGAGGAAGAAGCGAAATGGAAGGAGTGGTCAGGAAGAGATTTTGAGGCAGATAAGACAGATTACTACCAAGACGTGATGGTTGGTGTTGATCTTTATGAGGCCGATGATGCTGTTAAGATCGCACGACTAGCTCAATCGGTTGATTCAAATGGATGGAGCATGGCTCACGAGTATTGGATTAACAACATCTTGTCCGGGCCATAAACTCATGTGGTGAACATTGCCGGTAACGTTGCCAACGCGACATGGGATTTTACCATTCAAAGGGGGATGGAAGCCATGTTGAACACTTTCCTGAAGAATCAAAAAGGAGCAACATTCAAGGAATACAGGCATCTGATAAAGGGTATCCTTCCCGGAATGGCAAGAGGATTACGGTTGGCATTAAGATCGTGGTCAACGGAGACTGATTTCTTCAGACATGAGGTTCTGAACGAGCAGATTGATCTTAAGGATGGTTATATTAAGGGAGAGGGAATTAAGCAGTCGATTAAAGGCGGCAAAGGTAAGATCATAAGGATTCCGGGCAGGGCTTTGTTATTTGCTGATTCATTTTTCAAGGGACTATTTGGAACCATGGAAGCTGGTGCTCAAGCATACAGAATAGCCAAGTCTCAAGGTCTAAAGGGTAAGGAACTCGAAAGTAAGATTACTGAGTATGTAAACACTCCTAATTCTCAGGCTTGGCAGATTGCCGTCGATAAAGCGACCGATTTAACATTCCAAACACCATTAAGGTCTAAGGAGGAGGGTGGTAATTGGGCAGAAAACGCAGTCCACTGGGTTTCCCAAGGATCGCGATCAGTTCCGATTTTGAGTTTCTTAATACCATTTACGAGGACTCCGTTTAACATTTTTAAACAGGGAATTCGCAAATCTCCGCTTGGAACGATTGGTTTTGCGACGCACTTTATCCGAGATGGTCTTTTTCGTAGGGAAAAGGGGCAGACTATTATAGATACCTATCCTGAATTGATTCGCGATCTATCTGAGCAATTATTAGCTTGGACTGGACTTGCGTTAATTCACGGAGCAGTTGAAGGAGATGAGGATGATGACGAAAAGTTTTTCCTTATTACGGGAAGCCGTCCACCTAGATCGGGGGAAGCTGGGGTTAGACAGAGAGCTACAGGTGGTGATTATATAATCAAGATCGGCGATCTCCGTATCCCGTATGGAAGGATCGAACCGTTTTCTACGATAGTTGGAACGACTACTGACCTGATTCGAGCAGGTAAAAGTAAAGCCACAACAGAGAGAACTATTGGTCAGCTATACGGATGGATGCTCGGTCAGGCTAAAAATAAGACCTTTATGAGAGGCCTTGGAGATGTAGCACGAGCCATTGAAAGCCCTGAATCTATAACATCATGGTCTGGCAGGTTTGTTAAATCGGCTATTGTCCCCAACATGATTCGTCAGCCGATCAGAAATGCTGACAAGTATGATCGTGAGTGGAGGAGCAAGGAGTGGTGGTATGATATTCTTCCTTTGCAATCAGGAGCACAGATAAAGATCAATCCGGCCACTGGAAAAGAGATGGAGAAGGCTGGTAATGTCGCGACTAGGATGGTTGTGCCGAAGATCAATAAGTCAGAGCGATTAACTGCGTCTGATAAATTCTTGGTCAACTGGAACAGAGATAATCCCGGCCAAAGTTGGGGGCCGACTGCGCCTGACAATCAACTCAATTTGCTGGACGGAAAAGGCATTATTGAGCTCGGCCCGAAGAGCCATAAGTATTTGGTCGTCAGATCAGCCACTCTAGCTCAGAAGGAGTTGGCAGGTAAGCTGTCACCTTTTGACATTAAAAAGCCTCGCGAGAACAAAAAGAATCTCATCGAAAATGCCTACAGAAAAGGTAGGGAAAAAGCTCGTGACGAACTAAGGAGGAGGCCTAAAGCCCTTCTCAAAAAATAAATTTAAGCTATGAAAGAACAAGTCGATAAATTTTTAGACGATCAAGGAGGATTTGCCAAAGAGGTATCTCCCGATAAGCCTCAAGTCCCATTTGTTTCCGGAATGAGGTTAACACGAAAGCAGGAGGAAGATTTGGTTAAACATGCCATGAAACGTCTCTCGGAGCTTGAGAGGGAATCTGGAAGAGACTTAACAGGGGATAGCGATTGGTATTCTAATCTAGAGGGATCAGAGCTAACTAATGCATCTCGATCTTATCTTGGGAAGAGACAGTTGTTTAAGTTGATATATCAAAATAAATTAAACTTCCGTCCATATCTTCTTGGCGGGATTTTCAAAGAGTCAAATTTGGTTGTTCCTATCGCAAGACGCATCGTGCGGCAAATGGTTGCAAGGGCATCAAGATTCTTTTTTGGTTCTGATCCTTGGTTTTCTGCTCATGGTGTGGGACAAAATGACAAGGTGCTATCAAAGCAAATTCAACGGTTTGCTGAATGGAAATTCTCAAAAGGAACTATTAATCAAGATTTAGCAAATGCCTTAGAGAACTGTTTCGTTAAAGGAGAACAGGCGGTAAAAATATCTCATCGGATTGACGATGACTTCTACACAAGCACTGAATCAGTTATGGTTGATGAAAGCGGTGATGCCTATCTCGATAGCAACGGTGGCTATATTTATGACACTGATAGCTGGACTCAAGATCAAATGACTGAGGATTGGGTAATGGATAGAGATCCGTCAATTATCAGGCCTGAAAACTTCACTTGGAGAGAAATTGAAACGAAGAAAAGAGCCGTTCATTACGAAGGGCCGGAAATTAAACCTCTCCATGAGAGAGACTTTCTCTTCCCGTTAACGTCTGAGAGCATCCATGATGCTGATTGTGTAGTTCATTTATATGACATGCCCGTGATGGACTTAGTTGATTACTATCAACGTCGAGACATGCTTGGCACTGATGAGGAGAGGAGGGAAGCCACAGAGAAGGCGATTGCTTTGATTCGTGGGCTTTCGACCGGCAGAGGGACAAAGGCGGCGACTTCAGGAAGTTTGCCCGAGGTTGAGGAGGATATTAATCAAAACGACAATAACAACAGTGGAAGCCCGATCGCTAAGATTGCTGAGTTTCACATGACATACGATGTTGATGGCGATGGAATCTTAGAAAAGTTCATGTTGGTGGTGGAACTCGATTCACAGTTGCCAATCTTTTATGATTTTACGGCAGAGCTAACTCCAGATGGACGCAGACCATTTGAGATGCTCAGAATCAATCCAATACCGGGACGAGCATACGGTATCGGAGGAATCGAGATGTTTGAATCGACTCAAAACATCATCGATTTGTTAGTGAACAGAATGAATCATTCCCAGTCGAGAGCAGGACGGATTGATCTGTGGAGGCCATACAACACAGTTGAAGGTGATCGCGATCCTTCATTGAAGTTAAATTGGGGGCAAACCTACACGCCAAAACCCGGCATACCGGACACGGAAGTGTTATCCTCTGTTTATTTGAGAGATGTGAAAAGCAATGATCTCAAGGACTTAAGCGAATACTTCTCCCAGATGGCTATGAATGAGTCAGGTATTCAACACGCAAACGATAACCTGATGTCCGGGCTCCATTCAACTCAACTGGCTACAGGTATTCGTAATATCGAAGCTGTCGGTAATGAGATGTTTTCACTATATCTCACACATCTTAGACCACAGGTAACTAAGATTACACAGAGAGGTATTTACTGTTTACTTTATTACATGAATCCAGAGGAGCCGTTTATGTATTTCGAAGGCGACAATGCTATAACGGACTATGTTTCCTTGCCTGACTCATCAGACTTTGATGTAAATGTTAGAATCCTGATGACTCAGGAGAGAAATGAACGCATACTTGAAAGTAATGCACAGGCTGAAGCTCTGCTTGAGAGATTCCGAGCCAAGCCCACGGAATTTCAGGAAATGGACGCACCTATGCTTTTGGAACAACTTCAAGCGATGCAAATTACTGTCGCTGACCAAGTTGCTGTTCCCGGCCCACAGTATTTACCGGGAACGATGCCAGAAGCCAATCAGCCGGAAGAGCCACCTGCTCCAACTCTATAATGGATAAAACCGAAGAAGATAAAACAAGGAAAGCGGAATCCGATCTGCGAAGCATTGATCGGCTGTTGAACAGTTCAGCTTTCAACGACTATTATTTGAGGAGACTGGAGGAAAAAAGGCTTTCCTTGGCTACTGAGATATTGGAAAACGACCAGTTGGATTCATCTAAAAGAGAATCACTCCGGCTCCTTTACAACGAACTCGGGCATATTATTGATATGCCAAAAGCTGACAAAGCCGCGATACGGGCTTCTTTTAAAGAGCTTTAATATGTTCCGCTTCTCTCAACCCACTTAGTCAATAGCTCTGATTGTGAGAGATCGTTTTCTTCGGCAATATCCCTGAATCTATCAGCAATATCAGGCTCCAGCCTCATGGAAACCATCTTCCTTGGCTTCTCTCGTGAAGGGCGACCTGCTCCCGGTCTTGCTCCTCCTCTCGTTTTTGTATTGCTCATCTTAATTGTTGTTCCTTGTAATTTTATATTATTTTTGAATAAACACAAGCATTTAATCAAGTGATATATCCGTGGCCTTGTATCCTTTGCGATAAACTCTGCCCCTCTTGCCTCGCCCATGCACCTCTAAATATCGCTCTTCACAGGCTTCTTTGATCGCTCTATAACATGCTGATCGAGATGCTCCAAAGCTCTGTTCGAGCTTCTCGGCCAATTCTCCTCCTGAAATCTGACCTGAAAACATATTAGCGATGACGTTAGGAGGCATTGTGATTCCAGACTTCATCTCCTTTTGTCCCTCGAGAGAGGCTCTGAATTCTTCCAAATCGAAATCCTCGTCATGTTCATAAATTCCGGTATCCTCATTAAACATGACACCAATCTCAGGAAGCAGTGAACCATCGTTGTTTTTGCCACCTGCCAACATCAGTTGAGTTGAATCGTCCGGATCAACTTGTGTAAGGTTCCATTGAGCGCGAACAGCGTTCAGCAAGTTCTTTGAATTCCGTCCATAACTGGCCTTATCCCACCCGGATGCCTTTTGAGCACCTGCCTTACCTGTCAGTGAATGGTGAATTATCAATGCACACCGATCCGGGTTGCCTCGGCGAACAGCTTGAGAGATCAGTCTAGTTACCTCTCTCATCTCTGCATCACTGTTTAAATCTTTGGCAGTAAAAGTATTCAACGGATCAAGCACGACAATATCAGGCTGTTCGTCATCAACCAACCCTGCAACCTGTCTGTAATCCTCCTCTGTCGTGAGATCGACATACGCATCATCGATTGTCTCAACTGTATGAATTGCTAAACATTTTTTAATCATGGCCAACCGGGAGTCTTTAAGATTATAAGCTCTAGCCAATGATCGCAGGTCTGCGGCTAGTCTCCGGTTATTGTTTTCAGTCTGAATAATCAGCCACTTTTTACCACGAGCATGAGATTCGATTCCAAGAAACTTTTCGCCAAGGATACAACAAACTGCCATCTGAAGGACGATTCGTGACTTTCCAACACCTCCCGGCCCGAGAAACGACACCATTCTCCCTGCCGCCAACATCCTGTCACCTAGATAGTTGTCGGAATCATCGAAGGTCATCCCGAGAAGCTCGTCAATGTTCCTAACTGTTAAGGTGCTTTGTCTTTTGGGTTTCGCAATTTCGACGGCTGAAAGAACATCTACGGCTGTAGCTCCTTCGTTAGTCCAGTCATTCAAATCTTTGACTCCCTCGGGTGGCGCAGTAAACTGTATACCTTTGCGAATACTCATTAATCCCTCCACCCACTTTTCGTTGCCATTTTTTTCACCCTCCTTGGCAGGTGGGTCATTCTGACAAAAGGCTACAATCGAGCCTCGCGTCCTGCCTATCAGTAAATCCTGAACAAGATCGGTAGCTGAACAGGATCGGGTTACAGCGCATGGTGGAAGCATGTCTGGCATCTTGTCCACTTTCAAAGCATTAAGGAAAGCAAGGCAATCCCACTCCGATTCAAAGAGGACTAATGGCTTCGAATCGTCCTGAACATCACCTATCTCCCATGCTGTTACTGGTCGGCCTCCTCCTAAATATCTCCAGTCGTTTTCTTCATCCTTATAGTGTGTGTTAATGACATTACCTTGGTTGTCGTGAACGGGAAGAGCAATACGATTATTCCACAGGCCGACAAGCTCATTGTCATTTAGCCATTTAACAAACTCAGGTCTGTATCCTCGCCACACAGCAAGTCGATGAATATGCTCTTCGTCGAACAATCGAACACATTGCTCCCAGTTAAACTTTACCGATTCACGAGCATTATCCAACGTTTCCAAGGCTTTCGCCAAGGCTTCAGATGTTTTTTTACCTTTTCTTAAATTAGGCTTTGGTGGAGGCCATGTTATTCCTGCCATGCCAAACCACTCCTTACGCGCCTCCTTTTGTGTCACACCACGATACTTCGCAATAAAGTCAATTTCATCCCCGGCCTTTTCACCAAGTCCAAAATCCTTCCACTTGTAATTTCCTGAATCGGTCTGAATTACATGAAATGATCCATTCTTTTCATCGGCGCGAAATGGTGACTTTACCAAGCTAGGAGTGAAGCAATGTCCGAATCCCAATGAAATCATCACGTCCTTCAGTGGGACTTTTTCTCTAGCTTGTTCGATGGCAGTTTCAATTTCCATTTATCTTCTCTTCTTTAAAAGAGCCCCTATCACCTTCGTAGCGGCCTCTCTGCTTGGTATCTCGTCAATGTTAACGTGGAACTTTTTCATTAAGGCAATTTGCTTTGGTGTAGGTGGATCGCCTTTGTCCATGTTCTTAATTCTCTTCAAATCTCTCCCCGTCCATGAGCTGAGATGAGACAAGGAGAACACTCGTTCTTTCTTTTTCTTCAACTGCCGGAGTTTGCGTTCAAGTGCCTTTGTCCTCTCAGCCTCGATGTCCCTAGTCGCGTCAGCTATGCCTTGCCCATCTCCCATTCTCTCAAAGATTGAATCAATAGATTCGTCATTTGCTCCAAATAAATGTGGTGCGCGAATTAAGCGATGTTTTTCGTGCTCCCATAAAAAATCCAACAACAGTAAATCCTTTTTTCCGGGATGAATTCTAGTCCCTCTTCCTACCATTTGGGCAAACAATGGAAAGCTCTTCGTCGGCCGAAGGGGAACTACGCATGATATTTCCGGGCAATCGTATCCTTCTATTAAAAGAGACGCATTACAGATGGTCTGGAACCCACCGTTACGGAAATCCTTGAGGATATATTTTGATTCCTTGCCTCCCTCAACGTGCATCGCCTTCATTCCATATCGAGTCAAAGCATCTGCAAACTTTTTAGAGGTAGCTCTTAATGGTAAAAATACGATTGTCTTTCGGTCTTTTGCTTTTTCGACAACCATCTTTGCGGCTTTTTCTAGGAAGGGGGATAACACCTCATCAACTCCAGTCACTTGATAATCGCCCGATGATTTAATTCCACTGAGAGATAATCCAAGTGGGCAAGATGCCACAGTAATAGGAGACAGCCATCCTCCCTCTATTAACTCTATAAGAGTTGATTCATGTGAAATTTTCTGAAATGTATTACCTAAGTCCCTCCCATCGGTGCGTGATGGAGTTGCCGTCACTCCAAGCAGTTTTATGCCGTGAAAATAATTGACCGTTTCCTGCCATGAATCGGCTTCGACGTGGTGTGCCTCATCTACGATTACTAATCTAAAGTGATCCCTCGGCCATCGATTCATTCTCTCCTTAGAAAATGTTTGGATTGATCCGACCACGACTTGAGCAGTATGCGATGCAATTTGTGATCCCATCTCCACCTCCGCATCAATCCCTTGCGATCTAAATGCTTCTGCTGCTTGGTTGATAAGATTTTCCCGGTGCATCAGGGCTAAAACCTTTTTGCCAGACATCAAACACTCATTAGCGATTTTGACAAAGCAAAATGTCTTGCCTCCCCCAGTCGGCAAAATCGCCAGTAAACGATCTAGCGACAAAAAATCGTTGAGGACACTATCTACCAGCGTCCTTTGGTATGGCCTCAATCCCATTAGTCCAATCCCTCCTTCCGCAAGAATTCAGGCAGATCAGGAACATCGCAATGATAGCCATGTTCGTTCATACATGTCGTCAGTGCGTAGATCGACAGGAAAAACATATCCTTCTCCTCGAAAATCGTTTCCTTGGCGACTCTTGTGCAGGATGCGAATCCGTGTTCAGGCACGACTAGCATGTAAACGTGATATTCCTCAAGCTCATTACCGGCCATGACTCCCCATTGCGTCCCGTAGCCAAGAACGTGACCACCACTGGTAAGAGACAATTTAAAACCTCTTCTTTTCGAAGGAACCTTCCATTGCTCACCGGTTGGAAACCCGTTGGAATAATAAACCGCTGACGTGTTTATATCGATAGGGGTCATCACGATACACCCCCCTTTAGTTTTTCCCAAAAGTCAGCTTCGTTATTGGCTGTTTCTGGCTCAGGATTCTCTAGAAGTATATATATAGGATTGCGAGGAAGGTAATTGACGAACCTTTGACACTTCCCGGTGTATTCTAATTTGTTTACACACTCAGCCTCTCCTAGAGGGATAGCCCACCACTCTTCATCTTGTGGTGGCATTATTTTGTCGCGAACACGCGAAACAATTTGATCCGCTGAAAGCGTTTCGCCCTCTGGAATCGCTAAGATTGCCTTACGAGCTTCATCTACCCAAGCAGGAGAGATCATGCGATTACCTCCTTAATCCCCGCCATTTTCCCCGCCCGAGAGTTTTTCCCCGATTGGGGAGTATTTGTAACTCCTTGAAAATAAAAGTGCTCGAGACAGGAATCGAACCTGCACCTCGTTGCCGAGACTAGATCCTTAGTCAAGTGCGACCTGTTTTTGTAAGGGTATTTTAGCTTGATATAACAGTGTATTTGCGACAGTATAATGCTGTAAGGGGCTTTTAGGCGAGAAATCCCCGCCCAAATCCCCGCCCAAACGTTATGAGCAAGATTAAAGGAATTGAACAAAAGAGAGGGTGGTATTACTACCGCCCGTCTCAAGCTGGACTTGATTATCGACCGAAAGCGATCGCGCTTAGAACGAAGGATTTCGATGATGCATTGAAGAAAGTTATCGGGCTTTTTGGTGTGGATTTTCAGAATCAGGGGAAGGGTATTGGTCAGTGGTTTGAGGCATATATCAATGAACGGAAAAGAGGCAATCACTATGCTCCGTCCGTTCTTTATAACGTCAGACTCATGGTTGGCAAGTTCATTTCTTTTATTGGCCAAAACAAAGACCCAAAAACTGTTAATAAGGCTGATGCTATGGATTTTTACAACGATCTTAATGATGGAAGCCGAACCGCCTCGTCTGCTCACGCATATATACGTTACTGCCGAGCCTTTTTCACTTGGCTCACCGACAGAGATGTGATCGCTGTTAATCCGTTCAGTCGTCTCAAGTTGCCAACCCCTGCCGAAACTCGACGGGCTCACTTTCTTGAGGCAGATCAAAGAGATCATCTTCTTGATGTTTGCGAGAACAGCAGGATCAAGTATAGAGCCGAGATGATGTTTGTCCTTTATACGGGATTCTTTTGCGGGATGCGGATAAAAGAGATTCTCAATGCAAAATGGAAATGGTTTTCTATTCGGGCCGGAAAGGGAACTGTTCATGTTATGAATGAAAAACAAATTCCTGGAGTTGACGGGAAAGCGTTTGCCACAAAAAATCGCCGCGAAAAAAAGATTCCCATGAACAAGCGATATTTGTCTTACTTCAAGACGTTGCCCAAAGGGGCTCCTGAAGAATACGTTCTCTTCCCTGACAAGGGAGGAGAGTTGCATCGGACAAGGGGACATCGATGGGATTGCCGTGGAAGCTGGAAGTCTGTTGTCACGGATGCTGGATTCCCTCATTTCACTCCACACGGCATGAGACACACTTTTGGTAGTCTTCATGCAATGGCCGGAACGCCGGAGATAAAGATCATCCGGTGGATGGGAATCACCCGCGATGTGTTTGATAAGCACTACGCAGGGCTTTCAGAGTTCGACGAAGATGCTGATCGTATATAATTCAGAGAGGCTAAATAGTCCTCTGGATCAGGGAATGACTTAATGGTCTTTTTTTTCGACTTCCACAGGTGCACGTTACATGCCCAGTCGTCGCCCTCTCTTGACTTGGAAGAGAAGCATTGAATAACATCATCGTCCTTTTCCCAAAAGATATCGCGAACCTTATTCAACTCATCCTGTTTAATTGCTCTAGATTTTCTCTTTTTGTTTCGTCCACTGGTGTAAAGAATGTGAACTGCACAGTGCTCCCATCCTGTGTCTTCCTTCTCAAATTTACCATCTGATACAATGCAGACGGCGAAATTTCTTGTAGTCAGAGGCAAAACAAACATGCCTCCATTCGGATGCTCTTCTTGTAACGTCGCTAATTGACCATCGACGATTCTATATTCTTCAATTTTTCGTAAATCTTTCATTATTTAAAGTGTGACCGGCTTTTATGCGCTTACCAGTCAGGCGTGAACCATTACCAAGGAACTCTCCCAAAAGTCCTCGACGCAATACCAATTACCCCCGTTCAATCCATTATATGTTTTGTTTCGTCCGGGCTAGGCCACCCTTCTTGATCAGCACGAGTCCAAGCCGCATCGATCCTATCCTTGGAGTAAGTGGTGTTTCGATGATGCTGGACGGTTGGTTTCAGGCCGAATCTTGTTCTGAGGACGCTTAAATTTGCACGACCTCCTACATAGGCTTCAGCCACTTTTCTCTTCATGCCTCGCGGCCATGCGTTTGGAACCTCAATAGCCATCAGAACTCCCTCCTTTTTTTAAGGGCTTCTCTGTATGCCTGATTCTGAGTATAGAGTCTGTCAGACCTCCCTTTCTCACGAATTAAGCTGATGGATAGAACAAACGTCACAACGACGAAGATCGTAGAGATGATGTATATGATGTTAGCCAGTTCCATGGCTCTAAAATGGCGATGATCCGGCAGGTGGCGGTGATGAAACAACCTTCATCGTGGCAACTGCTGGTTCATTCATCTTAAGAGTTTCGGAGGCAATGGCCTTTGAAAAGCCACCAATGCTCTCGATAATGTTCGCCACCTTAGCTTCTTCGAGAGCCGGAGCCCCTGTTGAGACAGGATTAAGATACTTGATGCGCAATCTCTTTTCTCCTTCCCACTCCTCGAACTCTGCGACGACTTGGCACTCGATTCCGGTGAAGTTGCTAACACCTTTTTGGAGAGCTTCCAAATCTCCATCGAAGCCGAATGTCTTCGCCAAGGCTCGAATGGTAAACTCAACAGATTTGTCTGTTAAATAACCAAACCAGACTGCTTTCTTGCCCTGATGTGGGCCGGAACTGATTTTTAAGGGTATTCTAATGGCTGGTGTTTCTTTTTCACCTCGCGTGGTAAGCCAACCACTTTGAGGTTCTGTCACTACGGCTGGAAACTTACCAGCCACGTCTAGGTATTCGTGTTCTTCTTCACTCATAATTTTTATTCGCTATCGGCTATCTCCTGTAGAATCGATACGGCTGTACGCAGTCTATCTTCTGATACTCCATCAAGATTCTTTAGTCTTTCATCCCATGCGGTCGCGTCCTCCTCTGACATTGAGCCTCTTACCAATGGATAAATGGTCTTAATCCTCTCAATTAAATCTTCTCCACCGGTCGAATCTTCGGCCTGTTCAAACGCATCCCACGAGAGAGGAAGTTTTGCAGGAAGTGATTTCCTGTTTTTCGCATCGAAACCCGGATGCCATGTTGTGTAAATGAATCGTTCTCCTCCTGCGGCTTTTTCTCCCGAGCCGTCAGAACGTTTGATTTTGTGAACGTCTCTAGTCGCGAATAATACGCAATCAGCCCACTCCCTGATCACTCCGGCAAATTTCTTGTTGCCTTTAGCTTCCCAACGATCCCATGCTTCACCCGCTGGATCAGTGAAAGCCTTCACGTGAACGTGACCAAGGATAATAATTCTAGTGCCGTGTTTTTGCCGAAGTTGGTCGAGTTGACGAAGAAACACGACAAGCTCACTCGTCGCTCGGTCATGTCCTTTGCCATAGCCGCCGTAGGCTTTGTTAATGTCGTCGGTTCCGGCATCCTTACAAACCCACTCGTAGACCATGCGTTCCATCCAATCAGATGTATCAACGACCAATGATTTGTAATCGATTTTTTCCTGACTAAGCAGTTCTCCAACTAATCCTGTAATCTCTTCCCATGAATCTGGAGAAAACCTCTCAGTCTTGTTGAATTCTGATAAACCATCCTCACTCGTGATAAATAATGGTCTAGGTGCTGATGCACCAAACGTGGTTTTGCCTATCCCCTCAACTCCGAGGAGAAAGACCCGAGAAGGCAATTCTTTGCCTCCAATTCCTATTTTTTTCAGTAGTTTACTCATAATGTTAAATAAGGCTGAGCAGACGATATTCTTCTATCTGCTATATCTTTGTATTCAGGATTTAGTTCAATTCCTAAATAGTTTCGGTTGTTCTCGACGGCCACCAGCCCTGTAGTTCCTGCACCGGAAAAAGGATCAAGCACCGTGTCGCCCCTTCTTGATCCAGCTAATACACAGGGTTCAATGAGTTTGGCTGGGAAGGTAGCAAAGTGAGCATCTTTGAATGGTTTCGTTGTGACTGTCCACACTGATCGCTTGTTCCGCATTTCGCTCACTTCTCTGCTTTTATCGTTACTCCTGCCTTGGCTCATTGAATGAGGCGTTTGTCCACCTGCGCCATCCGTCCATTTGTTATTGTCTGATACCCCTCGTTTTGCTCTGGCAATTGATACCGTTGATTGACGTTCCTTTATTGCGTCCGCATTGTAAAAATACTTCTGAGATTTGCTGAGTAAAAAAATATACTCATGAGCCTTGGTGCATCTGTCGGTTACGCTTTCGGGCATTGGGTTGGGCTTGTGCCAAATTATATCCTGCCTCAAAAACCATCCGTTCTCCTGTAAAGCAAATGCAACACGCCAAGGTATGCCTATTAAATTTTTTTCAGCCAGACCAAATCCAGTCTTATCTGGTCGATCAGTTGCGGCTCCTTGGTGCTTGTGATCTTTTTTAAATCCCCACTTTTCACCTGTGCTGTTTCCTAAACTTCCTGTAGCCTTAGAGACATAACTATCGCCAAGGTTCAGCCATAAGGTTCCACTGTCTTTTAAGGTTCTCTTAACTTCCTCAAAAACTTTCACCAACTCATCTACAAAACCTTGTGGCGTACCCTCTAAGCCGATCTGATCTCCGTGACCGTAGTCACGGAGTCCAAAATAAGGCGGCGATGTAATGCAGGTCTGGACTGACTCAGGTTCAATGCCCTTCAAGACCTCGCGGCAATCGCCTTCAATGATTGTGGATACTAAACTCATCTCTTGCTAGGCATGTATGCCGCTAAATAGTCCTCTAATTGATCGTGCCAGTATGAGCCGAACCACAAAGCCTCAGAGTATTCCTTAACCGGCTCGATGGGCTTTTCATACCGATGATAATGGTATCGGTTACACTTTCTTAAAGCCCTTAGTCGACTGTTTGTTAACAGTTCCATTTCTGTTACATCAGGAGCCGAATCAAGCTCCGGATGGGCAGAAGCTCTCTCCCGGTAACGGATGCCATCAACCGAGGATTGACCAACGCATAACTCCAAAAACTCACACGAGCCATAATGTAGGCAGGACTCAGGATTCTTAGGCCACAAGTCCCTTTCTCTCCAGTAAAGTATCTGCTCGGCTGATGCCCATGCGTCTTTCATGTATTCCTGCAAGGTTTCGTTTGTTTGCGCTATCTTTTGTATCTCAACAAAACCATCTGATTTTTCAATGCTCTCCCTGCACCTTTGCTCATATTCCTCAGAAGTCTCATCCCTTACCTCGATGTATTGACCTGTTCCAACAGAAGCACTTTGCTTTGGTGTGCCATTCTTATTGAAGACACGAACTCCACCGTCATCCCGCACTATTTTTTTCCCATCATCATCAAGGACTGGTCTAGTTCCGAATCGGAGAGCAGGTTTTTTGACGACATCGTAAACGACACCCATTACTTGACGATCAGGGAACTCGTGAATCAGGGATAAGAGATACTTCGAGATTTGAGTATCAATCGACAAACGCTTCCAATAATTTGAGCCCGGAGTAATGTCTTCTGAAGATGTTTTGTGCTCTAAGAGCCAGATATTGCCATCCTTGTCTTCAAGGACTCCATCGCGTTTCCCGGACTCCACGAATATCTTCGACTCTTCGCCAGTGTCGGGATTCGTTAACGGGAAAACAAATTCGCCCTCAACCTCGATAGGCATGAATCCTTTATCCAATACCTCTTCGCCAAAAACTTTGCGCCACTCGTCAAACAGCGCATGAGCCTTGCTTTTCAGCCCATCTTGCTTTCTCTCATTTAAATCCATTCAGTGACCTCGTTAAATAATTTTTTTGCCTTTTTCTCTAAAGCGATGCTTTTGGCTTCTGCCCTTGTCGCCCTCCAAAATTTGTATCGCCTCAATAATTTTTTAATCATCGTTTCTCACCAATGTGGCTCTTGCTTTTCGAATTTTTAACTCATCACGTTCAATACGATCTAGTGAGTCCTCAGCAATCGCTCTAACGAGTTCACTCATGTTTCCATTCGTGACCTTGATGGCAAGGGCTTTAAGTCTCTTCAATAAACCGTTTCCGAATGAGATGGTTTGAATTCCCTGCGTGTTTGTTTTTTCTGTGTTCATTTTATGATAGTGATACTCATTATCAGTCTTCGAAAGTTCGTATCTGAAACAAAGTGGGGATGTGATACTAACCTTTTAACAAAAACCTAGCAAGACCAAAAAATAATTATTTGCTGTTTTTTTCGATAATTGCTGACCCTTTACACGGGTTAGTCGTGATATAACAGAATGATTACGAGCAGTTAAGAACATATAAAGTTGCTTAAAAGTTACCGTATCAGCTAAGTTGACAAAAATTGTTAACAATGTTATAACATATACCTATTATATTTTTAACAATAAACTAACAATGCTAGAAATCCCCACCGTTTATGACCATTAGCAAACTGATCAAGAGAGAGCGAACCAAACAATATTTAAGCCTCGCCGATGTGGGCATGAAGGCCGGTCTAACGAGAGCCACCATTTGGAAAATGGAAAAAGGACATCTCCCAAAGGGAGAGACATTTGTGAAAGTAATTACAGATGGGCTCGGATTCAAGGAAGGCGGAGAAAGATATAACGAGGCCGTTGCGATGTGGACAAACGAACGGCTAAAGTCAGGACAACAATCGGCGATCGGTCTTGCTGAAGGAATTGCTGATCAGGAAAAGCAAATTTCTAGGACTATGAGATTGTTCCTTAAGAAACTTCAAAAACTTAGTCCTGAAGAGCTTCAGGAAATCGAAAAGGCGATTGTTAGACCTGCTGTCCTTAAAGCGATATCTGCGCTTAACGATGTTTATGATCGTAAGAAAAGTTAGTCGTCATTAGCACAAAGCAAAAAGCTACATAGCAGATGGGGCTTCCCATAATCAAGCTCGTGGTGAGCAATATTAAGGCTAATCTGAATCCTAGCAAAACGCTCGATCAGGAACAGATTCAGGCCTTGGCTCTTCGTCTGCAGATGTCCAAATGATCAGTGATGTAGCTTCCGGAGGAACCTCAATCGTTCCCTTTTTGTCCCGAAACAAAATCCAATGGTTGCCATCCCCAACTTTTTCTCGAACTGGCTCAATATCGTCACCCTCTGGCGACTTATCTCCCAATGGGCTCTCAACCAATTCTCCATCTGAATAATGCTCACCGATCACGCTGATTGAGTAACCGTGATCTGCCAACGTTACAACATCATCGCCATCATCGTTTTTTTCGACGTAACCAAGAGAAGCACCGAATGACACGGCATCCTCTCTCGACGGGAATTTAAGCAAGTAATCAATCATTAGTCTGCAAGTGGAGGATCATCGTCATCCTCGTCCTCGATGAATGGATTCTTTGGGAATTGCCAGTCTGTTGGGAGTTCATCAACCAATTCCTCTATCTCTTCTTCCGAAAGAAGAGCTTTGTCAGCAATAGTAACATACTCGACACCGTTATCATCCGTTGAGTAATTTCTGACAATCTCAATATATGCCTTTGGGTCTTCAAAGACACCTTCTTCAGTCCATCCCCACCAGAACTTCGTCCCCTTGCCGGTTGTCCAGTGAGATAAATTCTTCTGCTTCCCGGCCTCAGCACTCCTGTCCATTGCTTCCTCTTTTGATTCAAATATTAGATATGCCATAATTAGTAAATGTTGTAGTGAGTGTTGATGTTGGATTCGATGCCTGTCTTATTAGAGCTTTGATCTGAGTCATACCAGATCCATTCGGAGAACTTACCTACATAGTTAAATATGTCATCCGTGTAAGTGCCATAAAAGCCCATTTCAAGATTTTCCCAATCGGCTGTATCTGCTGCTTGGTGATGAACAAGTTTACGTCCGTTTAAAGACGCATGAAGTTGATCCCTTGATTCGCTAGTTTTATCTGTTCCGTTAGCATAAATTTTAGTGCTTGATCCGTAGTCTGATCCTGCACTTCCAGAACCCGATCCGTCATGCGCCACAAAGCCGTGATCGGTAAAGTTCGCAAAGTTAGCAGGATATGTATATTTATCGTCAGCCGTTTCAGCAACAAACCAAGCATCAAGATGAGCAGCTTTTATTTTACCATCCATCCTCATGTTAGATGTTTGAGCGTGTTCCCAAGCAGGACGATTACCTGACTTGATTAAGTCTCCACCAGAAACAATCTGAGGCTGACGAGCAGCAGTCGATTGAAGGGCATGGCAATTATTTCCTGTCTGATCAAATAACGTATTTATAAAGCCATCGGTTGCGTAAAGTTTAACAGTGACATTATCTACTGAATATTGTCCCGATCCATAAAATCCAAAGGTAGGTGAATCCTTATTAATAATCTCCGTATAAGTTCCATTGGCAGTTCTAGTATTAGAGCCAAACCCTGTGCCCACTCTTAGTTTAACATCCCCCGAAACGTAATCAGAAATAGTGTATGTAATTTCAAGATAACCTAATTCTGAGAAGTCATTAGTGATGTAATTAGCATCGCCACTATTTTTAGTTGCTTTTCCGTTCGCTATTGTCCAACCACTGTTCTTAGTCCAATCACTGTCAGTATCAAAAGTCCCATTAGTCACAAGGTTCACATCAAAATGCCTCAACATATTCTGCTCGATTGGGAACCGCTTTTGAGATGTGTCAATGTTCGGGAAGAATACCATTTCTGATATTTTTCCACTAAAGTTAAAGGATGCGTGTGTAGTTCCGTCATAGTAAGCACCAAGTGTTAACTTAGTCCAAGTTCCTGTAGATGCAGCTAACTGCGTAACAAGATTAGCTTTTCCTGTTAACGCATCATGTGCTTCATTTCTTGTTGCGTAACTTGTAAGAGAACCATTGGCATAAAAGCTAGGCGTTCCGAATCCCACAGAAAGAGAAGTAGTCCCTACTCCATTTCGCGCAGAGAACCCAAACCTAGATGAATTGTCAGGATCAGAAGGATAAATGTAATTGTCATCAATTGTATCTTGGATTGCGTATATGTCTAAGCGATTTTGTCCTGCTAGTGAATTGCAATCCAACGTATCACTTTCATCAAAGTAAACAGAAGCCTTGCCACCGCTGTCGGTAACGAGTTCGCCCCCCATAACAATACGAGGTTGGTATGCTGCTGTGCTTTGAGTGAAATCAGCACTTGATGCTCCTGACTGGTTATACCACGAAACCACATTAACATCGCCTGTCAGGGCTGTGCCTGTTGTCTTCTGGTAATCCTTTAAGGAGTTGGTGTTTAGCTGTGCGCCCCAAACAAGTAGACCTTTATCGCCATCCTTTGTAACTGTTGCAGAGCCGTTGCTATCCGCTTGAAGAATGTAAAGATAATCACTTGTTCCTGCCATTGTAACAGTCGCACTAATTCTGTACCAATTGTTTCCAACTGAGGTCATCGTAACATTACTCCAACCAGTCTGAACAGTTCCTACTTCTCCTGTTGCTAAATTAAACCAAACAGAACCCCAAGAGCCGTTAGCTCCCTTTGTAAAATATGCATAATCGCTCAGTCCCTTCTTAACGTAAACTGACCAGTTATATACAATATTATCTAAATTCGACCCTGCGTTGTAAACAAGCCCTCTGTTGGTTCCTGTTGAATCTGGAACAATTTTAGTCGCTGTGTTTCCTCCGTTTGGATCTGTACCAGAATTAGGCACTTGAGAACAAGCCTGTTTAGCCCAAAATGCGTTGCTAAAGTCTTCAGAGTAACTCAACAAATTCTCTTTTCCTGCAAAATCACGAAGATTGGGATCAGTAATAGTGCTGTGAGAATCGGATGTCTCCTTAACCTCACTGTCTAAATCTATCTGCCCGGTAGAAGGATTTGAATAAAGATCGGCCTCCTCGCTGGATTGGTTTCGAACACGCATCAACGCCTGTGACCAGTTAGCTTTTATCTTTCGGGTTGAAAAGCCTGATCCACCGCCAATAACATCTAACGGCAAGGTGGTTTGCTTCGAGGATTGAAAGTCGGCCTCCAGTTCACCATTTGATACTTGCTCGGCTGTATAGTCAGCCTCCATCGAATCATATTCCCTCCTACACCGAACTACCTTTTGCGAAGATTTGTCGGTTAAGGCTCTCAAAGAGTGAGCCGCCTTGGCTCGCGGAAATTGATTAAGTAAGAAGCCGGGATCGGTTAATCCTTTTAGCTCGTCATTTGTTATCCGCTTCTTGAAATATTTGACTGATTTAATGTGACCTCTAAACAAATAGCTACTCACGTTACCCAGCCTGATTGACGTAGGGGAGTATAGTGTTGGAACAGTTGTATCAGTCTCAACTGTTTTGCCGTTCACTGTGTAAGCCGCATCGTTGACATCCAATGCAATGCCAATTCGGTAGGTGCTATCTCGATTAATCTTAGTTCCACCTCCAGCACTACCTGTGTAAACAGGATCAGTGTATTCTGTTCCGTCTTTATACCAGATTCCGAATTGAGATGCCGTTCCACCTCCAAACCCTTGACCTAACCCCAGGAATTCGTTTCCACCTTCGAAGACGTTGAGAGGAGAAGCCTGATGAGATGTTTCTGAACCCTCAAATAAATCAGACGCTTCAAGTATCCATGACGACGCCCCTGCCGCTCCATACGCAAAATCAGTGGCAGTAATAGTCGTTACATCTGATGCTCTCTCGATTCCAGCAGTCTGATGATCAGGATTAGGTATGTAACTCGTTGCAACAGGACTATCTTCAAATTGTGGCCCGTAAAGAAACAGCATGTTTGGATCAACGGTATAAAAAGGAAACGATCCTGTTACTCCTTCGTAACTAGCGACGGCATAGTAAGCACCGTAAGCACCTGTGGCATCAGTGTTCCAAGCCTCGGCGGCAGTTTGCTTTGCCGAAAAGCCAAACCAAGCCCATCCGGCGGAATCAGTATTTTGAAGATTTTCACACTTACAACGATACCAGCCGTTGCCGACATCCTCGATTGATGCTGTGCAATTCGCGCTATTGACGACTTGTCCAGTTTCTAAATCAAAAGCGGCTCCAATCGCAAGGTCATTAGCAAAGCTCATTCCGAGAAATGACGCATTCTCTTTTTTCGCGTAAATACTTCCTGACCAGCCATTATAATTGGCTGACGCCGATGCTGTGGTTGAATCGTAAGCAAAATGGTAAGTTGCCCAGCTCGTTTTTTCTGTGTTGAACAGCACCCCGGACGTTGGATTACCATCCGGGCCGGTTGTATAATTTGGGGATTCAGAACCAAGTCCAATGCCGTAAGAAGACCCTGTCCAGAGTTTTCCAGCAGTTGCTATCTCCGATAGCGAGGTATCGACGATCTTGTTCGTCGATGTTGGCTCAACTAGCAGTCCACGACAGTCACCTTCCTTTGTGAACTCGATTCTCTCTTTATATGTAGCACCTCCCTCGGATTTTATGTAAGTGGAAGGAGTCGTGGTAGATGTGGTTAATACTTTTTCGACGAGGTAACCAAAAGCATAGAACGTATCACCACTTGACGAAGCCGCTCCTGAGCGAACTTGGAATGTGTCCGATCCAGTTGCCGGGAATGTATAACTAAGTGAACATCTATACCAGCCGTCAGTTAAAGATGTGATTGTTAGGTCTTGTGGACTACCATCTGATGTCGCAATCGTTCCATTGGTCAAATTTACCTCAGCACGAACTGATGATGTTCCTTGATCAACTAGTCCGAATTGAACAACATCTGTCGTTCCCTTTTTTAGATAAACAGAAGCGATATACTTCTCCTTGGAGGTGGTTATGTTGTCCTGAAGGATTGCACCATTCCCG
>MDTG01350209.1_pt1 | contig 32896 bp, 36 predicted proteins | sample 811421 | NCBI WGS metagenome assembly MDTG01 (sample SAMN05326645, study PRJNA326480) | marine metagenome | isolation source: seawater | place: Pacific Ocean: South East | collected 2011
ATATTCTAGTAGTTCATTGTCATCTGGATGAATTATATTTTTAAAGTTTTCTGTCATTTGTGTAAATATGTATCGTGGACTTGAAGCATCTTTTCCACCTTGTAATCTACTACCAAATTGTCCTAGATTTTTGATAAGATTTAGATTATTAGAACCTACAAAATTTTGTGCAAGATTTATAATAGTGTCTTGAAGACTTGCTTCACCGTGGTGATAACTTGTATGTTCTGATATATAACCGGCTAGTTGAGATACTTTAATTTCAGTTGTTAGATTTTTTTTAATACAAGAATATATTACTTTTCTTTGCGATGGTTTAAATCCATCTACTAAATTTGGTATTGATCGAATATTATCTTCTATTGAAAATAACACAAGTTCTTTATTTATCAAGTCTTTAACATTTACTTTTGAAACATTATAATCTAATGTTTTTGGATACTTAATATTATCAAGGATCCATTTTTTACGAGAATCTGCTTCTGTTTTAGTAAACGCAAGTGTCATACTTTTTTCGTCATCTTTATCTGTAATATTATAGGTAAGAGTTTTCATCTGTTTAAAATATTCTTTTGCTTCTTGTGAAGTACTTGTACCCAGACCCTTATAATATTTAACTTTCCAACCAGAAATATCGTTATTGTTTTTCCAATTATTATAATCACTGAGATTATAAAAAGGAAGTATTGTATTTCTTTTACTTAGTTTTATAACAGGTGTTACTAAACAACTGATGAAATCCATTTTAAGAAGTTCCGGCCAATCATTGCTTATAAAGTTAATTAGAAGACTTTTAATATGAAATCCATCTGTGTCTGCGTCTGTCATAATTAGTATTTTTCCATATCTTAGATCATTAAGACTTTTATATTTTTTACCAGATTGAAGTCCAATAATTTGTTTAATATTGTTGATTTCCGTATTAGAAGACAATTGAGAATAAGTAGCAGTTCTTGTGTTTAGTATTTTTCCTTTCAACGGAAAAGCTCCGTAGTAGTCTCTTCCAACTACTGAAAGACCTGAAATAGCAGTTGTTTTTGCGGAATCTCCTTCTGTTAAAATTATAGTACATTTATTAGACTCTTTAGTACCTGCCTTATTTGCGTCATCAAGTTTAGCAATATTAACACGAGTTGTTTTCTTACCATCTGTCTTTTGAAGGCTTTTCTTTTCTTTTGCATCTGCAATAATGAGTATATTCTCGATTATTCCAATTTTAGTGATGCTTTTAATGAAATCATCTGTTGCTACAAATTTACTTCCAAATTCTGACACTTTAGTAATGCATTTTTCTTTAGTTTGTGATGAAAAGGAAGGGTTTACTATGAGACAATTGATAAACACAAATATATTGTCTTTTATGTATTGTGGTTTAATAGTAATAGATTTATGTTTTTCTTGAATAATTTCTGTTAGTTTTTTAATAATAGGATTAATAACATGATCTACGTGTGTTCCGCCATCAGAGGTATTAATCCCGTTTACAAAAGAGACTGATTGAAAACCATTTTCAGAAGGAGCTATAGCTACACTCCATCTTTCTGTCTCATGAATTACTCTTGGACAAGTTTTTTTATCGCCGATGTATAAATTGATGTAATCTGAAAAGTCTTTGATATTCAGTTTTTTAGAGTTTAGATGAACTGATACAGATTTTCTTGTTACTGCAGAAATGTCATAAACTCTTTTTTCTAATACTTTCATTGTAAAGTCGCTAATACAATTTATATTAAACTTTTCGAGATCTGGAGTAAAGGTAATTCGTGTATATTCTTTTGTACTTTTAGTAATCTTTGGTTTATTAATTTTGCTTAGATTATCTTCTATGATTTGTGTATATTTTTTACCATCTTTACATGTTTCGATCATAAACTTTTTAGAAAATATGGCTGTTAGTTTAGCACCAAGACCATTTAAGCCTCCTGTGGTTCTTTCTTTAGTGTCATCAAAATTACTAGATGTTAGTAAATTTGTAAAAATAAGCTCTGGGATGTAAATTTTATATTCTTCGTGAAGTTCGATTGGAATACCAGAGTCATTATATACAGATATAACATTGTCTTCGATGTCAACCTTGATTGTTGTAAGTTGAGTGTTTCTTTGAACTTCGTCAGATGCATTTGTTAAAATTTCATCAAAAATTTTATATATACCAGGGTTCCATTCCCCGGCTTGATATTCAAACTTACCATTGTTTATTACCCAAGAAGACGAATTACAATTTTTAATGTCGCCAACGTACATTCCTGGCCTGGCAAGTACATGTTCTATTTGCGAATATTTTTTATACTTGTCGGACATAAATAGCTAATTTAAAAATAAAATTTGTTTTTAAACTAGTTATTTTTTTGCAAGATTTTTATAGATAATTACATCTGTGTAATTTGTTTCACAATCTCTTCAAGTTGTTCTACTGTTTTAAAACCTGTGAAACGCGAAGTTTTATTTTTATATTTAATAAAAGTATCTGGAATTGAAAAAACATTATTTTCATCCATGAAATCCTTAAATTCGTCATTATCTATATTTACATCATATAAAATATACTTGTCAAGTTTATCTATTTCTTTTTCTAGATTTTTACATGGTTTACACCATTTTGAACCAAACTTAATAAAAACTACAGTTTCACCAAAATCAATATTATTGATATTATTATATTGTTTCATGTTTCTAATTTCTGTCTTCATTTAATTATTAATAATACATATTTTTATATTGTGTTTAAAAAATATTATTTTAATAATTTTAAATATTAAATGTTAGATTTTTATAGAGTAGATGCTATTATAATATTAATAATAATAACTGTTATGTTTATATTATATAATTCATTGGATTACATTAGCGATGATATCAAAAAAATCGATAAAATTTATAAAATATTTTTTTCATTTTTAATTGGATTTCTAGTTAGCGTTGCATATTCTTTTCTAACATTAGAAAAGGATGTTTTATTAACAGATAATTATTGGGATTAAATTTAATTATTAATATATTTTAATAACTTTATAATGTCTATTAATCTTTCTAGATTTAATCCAAAATCTATAGAAGAAAGACGAGTTAATGGCGCCGGTCCAGCTACATGTGTTTTTATAGGAAAAAGAGGAACCGGTAAAAGTACATTAGTTGCTGATATATTATATCACATTAGAAAAATAAATGCAGGTGTTGCTATATCAGCGACTGAAGATGGGAATGAATTTTATTCCAGTTATATACCAAAAATTTTAATACATAGTGAATATAAACCTGAGATAATATCTCAAGTAATAAACAGACAAAAAAATGTAATAAAAGAGAAAAAAACAACAGATAAAGATGTATTTATATTGCTAGATGATTGTATGTATGATAAAAAAATGGTAAGAGATACAAATATACGCGGTATTTTTATGAACGGCAGACATTGGAGAATAAGTTTTATGTTAACAATGCAATATTGTATGGATTTACCACCAGATTTAAGATCTAATATAGATTACATTTTTGTCCTAAGAGAAAATATAATTCAGAATCAAGAAAAAATTTATAAAAATTTTTTTGGAATATTTCCTCATTTTTCTATATTTCAAGATGTAATGAATTGTTGTACAGAAGGTTATGATTGTTTAGTTTTAGATAATACATCTAAAAGTAATAAAATTCAAGATTGTGTATTTTGGTATAGAGCAAAACCAGAAAGAAGATTTAAAATTGGAAGCAAAGAATTATGGGAATATTCTAACAAGAATAGTTCAAAAACTAAAGAAGACTCTGGTATAGATGAAAAAAAATTAAAAAAGAAAAATGCACCTACTGTTACAGTTAAAAAACTTAAAAAATAATTATTGGTTGTTCTTCTTTATTTATAAATGAATTTTTTAATGTATAATATGTTTTTAGTTTTCTTTTTATAGTAAAAAAAGTTCTCTTTTTAAATCTTTTAAAAAAATACATAATATTTAATTTATCAAAAATTAGAGAATTACAAATATCTAATATATTTTTAGAAATACTACTATTTAATATAATATCATTTATATTCCTGTATTTAAAAATAGAATATATAATATCTTCATTATCCATTATTTAATATAAACATTAGATTTATTTTATATTAAATAAATGAAAAAAATAAAAGAATTATTGGAAATACCTCAATATGAACAAAGATCTGATATGTGGTTTAAACAGAGAGAAAATAAACTAACAAGTTCAGACTGTGGTACAGTTTTAAATCTTAATCCTTATCAAAAATCGTATGAAATACTTTTTAAAAAATGTGGTTATGATCCAAATCCATTTGTTGGAAACGAAGCTACTTTACATGGACAGAAATATGAAGATGAAGCAATAGATAAATATTGCGCTCTTACAGGAAGCATTAATTATAATTTTGGTTTAATAAGTCATCAAGACGTATATAAAAATAAAGATTACTATTGGTTAGCAGGTTCGCCAGATGGAATTTGTATAGATAAAAATAATGATTATGCAGAACCTGTTTTACTTGAAGTTAAATGCCCTTATAGAAGAAAAATTAAAATAGGTGAAATACCACATCATTATTATCCTCAAGTACAACTCAATTTATTTATTTGCGATCTTAAAATAGCTGATTTTATAGAGTATAAACCACCGGATTTAATGAACATTGTTAGAGTATACAGAGACGAGAAATGGCTAGAAAAAAATTTAAATATTCTTGAAAAATTTTGGAAAGATGTAGAATATTATAGGCAAAATGATATATCAACACATCCGAATTTTAAAAAGAAAAAAGAAAAGAAAATATTAGATTTGAGAGAAGAAGAAAAAGTAGATACAAGTGTATCTATATATATGTTTAGAGAAGATTAATATAAAATTATTGCTAAAAATAAAATAGTTTAAAAACATAAATGAATTAATTATTAAATATGGGGATTAGAGGCCTTAATACAATGATTAAAAAAATGTCACCAAATTCAATTACAAGTAAGAATATATCAGATTATAAGAATTCTATTGTTGCGATAGATTGTAGTATACTAATATATAAATTTAAATATGCTTCTAAAAATGAAAATTCTCATATATTAGGAATTTTAAACAGGATAAAATATTATATAATGAATGATATTCTCCCAGTTTTTATTTTTGACGGAATACCCCCGGAAGCTAAAAAAAATACACTTGTAAAAAGACAGAATGCTAAATATAAACTATATCTTCGATTAGATGAATTGAAAGAAATGGAACCAAAAGATGATGAAGAATTTTTAAAGATAAACCAGGAAATTGAAAAAATTACTTCACAAATAATAAACGTTAAAAAACACCACATCGACGAATGTAAAACGTTGTTAAATTATTGTGGTATACCTTATATAGACGCTCCAAGTGATGCAGAAAAATATTGTGCATTTTTACAAAGAAATAATTTAATTGATTATACAATAACAGATGATACAGACTCTTTAACGTTTGGATGTCAAAATGTTTTAAAAACATCGATTGTCAAAGAAATAATAGAAATAAATCTAGGAAAAATATTAGAAGATTTTAATATGACACAAGATATGTTTATAGATTACTGTATTTTATCTGGGTGTGATTATTCTAAGACTATTGAAAAAGTAGGTCCTGTATCTGCATATAATAATATAATTAAGTATAAAAGCCTTGAAAATTATTTACGAGCTATATCTATTCCAGAAACTGAAAAAAAAGAGTTTATAGAAGCAAAAAAAATATTTACAGATTTTAATTATGAATTACCAGATACAGATACTTTAACACTTAAACCTTCTAATAAAGCAGCTCTTTTGCAATTTTTAAATAATCACGATATAAAAGAAAATGCAATTAAAAAATTAAATAAAATTTTAATTTAAAAAATTTTTTTTTTCTTTTCTAAATATTAAAAATGAGTGGATTTGGTATTATGTCTTTATTTGGTCGCAAGCGTAAGGCGCGCAAGTCGCGCAAGTCGCCTGGCCGCAAGCCACGTCGTGGTGCGGTCAAGAAGCTTTCAAAGTCGATGGCTTACATTGTTGTTGGTGGCCGTAAGCGCAAGCTTTACAAGGGTCACAACGGCGGTCTTTACTACCGTACCCGTTCGGGTCGTCACTACGTCCCCAAGTCGGTTCTCCGTCGCAAGGGTCACCTTCTTTCGCCAAAGAAGCGCCGCGTCCGTCGCGCGCGCAAGGCTCTCCGCCGCCGCAAGGCTCGCAAGCTCAAGCAGACTAAGTCCGCGAAGGCCGCTCGTGCTGCGTACCGCCGCCGCAAGGCTCGCCTCTCCCGCTTCGGTCTCTACTAAATTTTAAATATAACTAAAAAATAATTAATATAATTAATTATCATTTTAATAATATAATTATATTAAATATGAGCTATATTAAAACATTATATATTAAAACATTATATACTAAAAATTTCATCTAGTTTAATATTTTCATTTTTATTTAAAATAGATCTTTCTATAATTCTAATATTAGAAGGATACTGTTTATCTACTAATACTCTTTGGGGTGTTAATTTTTCTTCGTCTATATTAAATTCTACTATACAGTTATTTGTATAATTTACTAGATTTTTAATATTTAAAATGTCATCTGATTTATTGTTTATAGTAGCAAAAAGTTTAAATTGTTTAAAGTTAGTAGTATATAAATCTAAATTTTCATTATTTTCTCTAACATTAAGACTAAAATTAATATTTTTGTTATTCTTCCATACAAAATACGAATAATTTAAGCCAAATTTAATTGGTAATTCTTCTGGAACTATTATTATTTCTTCATTAAAATTTAAATTGTGGATTTTTTCCCAATTATTAATTTCTATTATATTAATTTTTATATTCTCATTTGTAATTAAATTATGAATAAATGTATCTAATTCTAATCTACGTTCTATAAATTTATATCTCATCGTATTTATACAATTAATACAGTAAGAATCTACTAAAATTATATTTTCATTATTATATAAAATTTCTAACACCGTACCATTATAATACTCGTCTAATGCAATAACATTCAAATTATAGAATTTGAAATTTTCGTCAATTATAACTACTTTATTTTGTGAATTTCTATCCTTGAAAAAAAATAAAATACCTCTTTTATAATTGACATTATCTCTTACATAGTATTTGTAATTGTATTTTTTAACTTTAATTAAATTTTCTCTATCTAAACTTAATTGTGTGCATAACGGAATCTTTTCATCGTCTTCGAATTTAATATTAAACAAATTATTTAATAAAAAATTAATGGTTGTTATATTTTTTTTATCTAAAATCTCTTTAATCATTATTTTAATAAATTAAATAATTCTTTAAATATATTTAAAGAATGTGTACATAATTATGTAGTTGATGAGCGAAACTATCAGTGACAGAGAAAAGACATTAGTAGACTTTTTACTTATATATTACAAAAATAAAATTAAAATTTTTTCTGATATTATTTTACAAAAAACACCATTAAGTCTAAGATTATTAGATTGGTTAGTAACAAATTACTCTAAAAAATATAATATTATATATCCATTACAATTATCATCCGGTGATATTAAATACTTTAATATTTATCTAGATTATAAAAATCAACTCAAGGCTTATTCTAAAAAATTTTTTGATCCTTTTTGTAGACAAAATAGAATAGTAATTAATATAGATAATTTACATTGGTATAAATATGATAACACTAAATTAAATGATAATTGTATTTTAACTACTGTAGGACAGTTAAATTTTTTTAGATGGTTTATAGATAATAAAATATTAGAATATGCATTAAATAATATCAGATTAGTTGATAATGATATGACATTAACTATGAAAAATAAAGATAAATATAAACGTAATGTTTTATCTCCTTCTGCTATCAAAGGAATGTGTATATCAGATAGAAGTATTACAATTAATTTTAAATATTAATATAAAGTTAAAATTTATATATTAAATAATAATATGACTTCTATTGATAATCCAGTAATAAAATGGTTAACAAGTTGTAATAAATATACACATAATAAAGATGAAGTCACACACTATATTATGTCTGGGGGTAAATTAAATATAAGCGAAGATTACGATAAATTCTTAGAAAAATATTCTGAAAATATTCATTTTAAAACTAGTATAGTAGAATTAAGAACTGATATATTTAAATTTTTTATAGATTTCGATATTCTGTCTACTGAAAAATTTGATATCAATGAATATATTAGATCGATACAAGAATTTATTTATAATGTATATAATACTTATTACAAATGTATTGTTACTAAAGCATCATCTGAGATAGAAAAAAATAAAAATGATACTAAGTATTTTAAATATGGTTTTCATTTTAATTGGCCTGATATACTCGTTAATAAAGATATTGCAATTAAATTAAGAGAAGCTTTGGTAGAACATTTTAATAAAATTTATGGTAAAATAGATATATTTTATGATAGTTGGGAAAAAATAATAGATATAAGTGTTTATACACAGAATGGTTTGAGAATGCTAGGAGCAGATAAAATTAGTAGAACAGATGGAAGAAATATAGCCAATAATAGAGTATATGAAATTTTTTTAATTTATGAAGACGATAAATTAAACGAAGACTTAACAAAAAAATATAAAAATAATACTCTCTTGGCTGTTAAGGAAACATCTATAAGAAGTAATTCTAAAAAAACAACGCCATATTATAATTTACCAGAATTTATAAAAGAGGAAGAAATTAACGATTATACAGTAAATGAAAATGAACAAATTATTTTAAATACAAATGATCCAAGAGATATTCAAATTAGAAAATTTTTTAAAAATCACGCAGGTACTTATAGAGTTGAAGATCTTCGTAAAATAAAACATTATAAAAATACTGACACGTATATCATAGAATCCAGATCTCGATGGTGCCAGAATATAAATGATTTTCATAGCAATAATCATATATATTTTGTACTTAAACCTGGTGGTATGGTTCAAAAATGTAGATCTGAGTCAGGAAAAGAAAATGAAAAAGGTAAGTATTGCGAATGTAGAAATTTTGAATCTCCTATAGTTCCTTGTGAAAATTCATTAAGAAATGTATTAAAAGGTGGTTACTTGACCAAAAAAAATGCTTTAATAGAAAAAGAACCTATAGACTTTAAAGATGGAACATGTAAACCACCCTCTTTTGTTACTAATAGACTTCGGGGTAATTTTACATTTAAAACACCTCCTGTTAAAACGAAAAAATAAAAATGCTTGATAAAATTAAACATATTAAAATATGTCCTATAGTGTTATAACTTCCATTTATAAATAAAAATTCAGTTTTTTCATTTAAAGCTTGAACTAAAGACGAAGAATTTAATATAAAATATACTATAGTTAAAATTAATGTATTCCTGATATTATGCGAATCTGTTATTTTTTTAATTATATATTCGGATAGTTGAATTTTTTTATCATTGTCGTTATTTTTTTCAATAGAAGTTTTTTTATCATATGTTTCATCTTTAGTCTTAGGTTTATCTATTTCATTTTTTTCTTCTATATTATTAATTTCTTTTTGTTCTTCTTTTTTTAAATCAGACAATAAACAATGGTAGGGATCGTTCATAATTATGTTATTTTAATTAAATTTAATATATATATATTTTAAACGTTAAAAAAAATATATTTTAATATTAATAAATAATAATATGCCATCAGGAGAATTATTAGCACCATCTTTATTTACAGAAAGTGGAATTCAGTCTGTTAGATCTACAAATGAAGTAGATAACTCTGAAAATGTAGTATCTAAGTTTTTAAGCCAGCCTGCTAGAAATTATATATCTGGTTCAGAGGTTGGTACCATTGAACAAGTAGTTAAACTTAGTGATACCAATGCTGCCGCAGCTGCAATTTTTACATTACCAAGTAACTGCGATGTTATAACAGGTGTCAGTTTAACTGTACTTAATACGGCAAAAAATACAACAAACTCTAGTGCTACTGGATACAAAGATACAGGAAGCGACGGCTATGGAGTAGAATCCGGTGTTGAAATATTTAATATGATTACTAGCATAGAAGTTAGAATTGGAAATACAGTTTTCCAAACTTTAAAAGGAGCTGACTTATTATCTAGAATTATAACAGAAGACGGTCATAAAAAGTTTAAGAGTTTTTTAAAGAAATCGACCACCACCGGCACAGGCTCCAGCTCTACCACCACTATTAATAATTATGCAGCAACTTATAATATAAATACAAAAATATTTTCTGGTTCTGGGGGATACATAAATAGTTTTTTACAATGTGGGGCTCCCAGTCAAAATATGAGTATTAAAGTTAATTTCAATAGCGCGGCCTCACACGGGATATTAAAAAATGACTCGGGTTACGGCAATCAAGGTATTTTAGCAAGACTTGAATATACAAAACATTCTTTAACTCAGACAGAAAGAAATTACATTCGCGATAATTTAATTAATAGTGTTGTTAATAGCTCAGAAAGTATAGGTCCTTATTATATTGTAGAGGGTGCTGCTACTGCCTCCAATTCCATGCCGTCGGATCATATAGATCTTTCGGATTTTAAAAGTTTTTCTACAGTAGATGATCGGTCTGGTTTTAAATTGGATAAATACACAATTAGTCTTAATGAATTTAAATTAAATTGTTCTCATCTTTTAATTACAATTTGTCCTAGAAATGCACTCGATTCCAGTTTGCCTGAAGCTTTTAAACAGGAGTTTGAGATAGTTGAAGCGCAATTAAAAATTTCTGGAGCTAATCATGGGGGTGTTTATAGTTCTTCATTTATGAAAGAAAGTGCTATTACATTCCTTGGTCTAGACCCAGGCTATGCCAATGAAAATGGCGGCGAAATAATATATGCAATTCCTATTGGTTCTTATAAGTTTGGTTCAGATTCTGTTCCTTTAAGCAAGGTCAGAAGTGTACAATTAGAACTATCGATACATCAATATATTCAGCGCGCCAACTCGGCCGACTCAAGCTCGAATCCACCAACCATAGCCTATACCGACACCACCACGCGTCAAGGAACCGATTTATATATTACAGCTGTAGGAACAAATGTTCTAACATACACAGGAGGTTCTGTAAATATTCATTTTTAAAATAAATTAAAATAAAATAAAATAAAATAATTTTTACGTAATTAATTTAAAAATTATTTTCTTTTCTATATATTAAAAAAAAAATGGGAGGTAATGGAGCCGTAGCACCACACGCCGCGATGACTAAAACAGGTCATCAGGCACAGCGTAACGTAGTTAACCCCGCGGATACTGATGCGGATGTTGTAACTGCATTCCATCCAGATTCGGAAACCGAAAGAACACTTCTATTCGGCAGCAATTTCGTTGAGATTCAGCCATCCACAGCGGCTTCGACCTACGGTTCGAGCCAGACTTTTACTTTCTCGAATGATGTCGATGCCATCGGTGATGTATACGCCCGCGTTATCTTGGTCGGGTCAACCGCGAGCGTAAAGGCCGAGCTGTTGGCCAGAATTATCGATCGCGTTGAAGTTATGGTTGGTAACTCTACATGGCAGACTTTAGAGAATGCTGATCTTATTGCTCTATACAGAACTTCAATGGACTATGGTTCGGCGGTTATTACTAACCTCCAGGCTAACGGCGACTACCAGGCTCCGCGCAGCGCGACGATCTCGGGCAGCACCATTACCGGCGGTGTCGAGAATATCGGCGGTACTGCTGTAGATCGCGAACTTTGGCTACCTCTAAATATTTTCACAGCTGGTGGTCCAAAGCGCGCTCATTTAGTAGCTGGTGCTCCTCATCAGTCCTTCCGCGTTAAGCTTACATACAGAGACCCCGGCTCCGCCCTTGGCGGCGATCCAAAGGTAGAGCTTTGGGCGCGCCAGCACATTATGACTAACTTTGAGCGCGATCAGATCCGTTCGAATACTATTGCGAAGACCCTAAATCTTACACAGCATATGGATTTCACGGCGAGCTCCTCGTCGAAGAACCTTAATATTGAGTGCGATTCTTTCTCTCTACTTGCGTCTCATTTACTTATTACTCTTGAGTCTGAGGATGGTGGTACTGTTGACCCCGGCGCTTTCGAAAGCGCCGAGCTACTTCTTAATACATCGTCTCATTCGGGTCAGTTAGATGCGGGTTTTATGATGGCTGCAACAGGTTCGTCTATGGGTCTACCAAATTTCGTGCCAAACGTTGGCCCGTCGCTTGCTGACAGCGATCAATACCAGTCCGGCGCGATCGCCGGAACGCGAGCGGTCTTCGTCTTCCCAATTGCTGCAACTCCTTGGGGTCCTGATGGCTGCCCATTTAATCGCTTTGATACAATTCGTCTCAAGCTAGCATTCTCGCAGGCTTTCCAAGGTCATGTTTCGGTAACTTGCTGCGGTACCGCGTCGGCTGTTTATGCTAAGCAGGCTGCTTCGCTACAGTACCACTCGTAAGTTTATATAAAATTAAACTATCAATAATTAAAAAAATTATAAATAAACATACAATATGATTAATTTAAATATATTGTATGCTTAAATGTTTAAATATGTAAAATTAAATATTCAAATAAATAATCTATGCAGTGGCGGGTGGTGCTAAAGGTTCTTTAGTCAAACTAGCAGTCATCATTTCTTTTTCTCTATTTTTAGATAAATTTGGAGTATCTATTATTTTACGTTTTAAAACTGGTTTGGGAATATTTTCAGATGAAATAATATTAAAAGGTTCTTCTTTATCTAATGTTTTTTGTGTATTAGAAAATTCTAATTCTGTCGGAGTTTGATAAAATTTAATATTATGCGAATTAGTATTATCTTTTAATTTTTTAAAATGACGCTTATTAATTAATTCCACTTGTTTAACAGCCATTAATCCATCTGGTTTAGTTGGGTAATACTGTCCCATCATATGAGGCATTGTAGATCTAGACCCATCGTAAATTTTGTTATCTTTTTTGTGCATAATAAAGTACAAAACAACTAATATTAAAATTCCAGACGCAATTATATACATTTTCATGGTATTTATTATTATAAAATATTTTTTTTATTAACTATTATATTATTAAATACATTTTATAAATTTCCAGTTTAATTCTTTGCATATATTCTTCCATATATTTTCCTGTTCAAACAATTTATCTCTGCTTTTTAATAATGGAAAATAAATTAAATAATCTGTTTCATCTAGTATCTGAAAAAATTTATATAATGTGTATGAATAACTTAAAAAGTTTTTTCTATTTTTAGGACAGTGTTTTTCAAAAGGCTCTTGTATTTGATTAAACATATCTGTCAATTTTTCTTTTATTTCTTCTGATAAAATGAGAGGTTTAATATTTGTTATTTTATTAATTATATTTGGTATATGTTCATAATATTTATTTAGTTTTAGTTTTTTAAGTATTTCTTTAATTTTATTATAATTTACAAGATTTTTATCTTTTATTCTTTCTTTAATCAGTTCTGTTTTAATTTGTTGTATTACTTCATTTGGTATAGTTGTTCCTTCTTGACCCTGTATTTGATTAATCCATTCTCTAAAATGATTTGTTCTTTTATATGTATATGGTTTAATAAAATCATAATTTTCCGTTACGTTCCAGTCATTTACAGTTGCGTGTGAATAATTTTCAGTTGTTCCGCAATTATAACATATTGCATAACCTTCTGTTATATCTAATATTAAATTATTTTTACAGAATTTACATACAAGATTATTTTTAGTATTATTAAATTTTTTTTTGCCATGACATTTGGACATATAATTATCGTATTTTTCTCCATTTTTATTAATTTCTTTAGTTGTTAAAAAATCATTAACATTATCAGAACCATTAATTTTTTCTAAATTTTCTTCCTCGCAACTAGATATAAATTCCATAGAATTATATAAATATTCTAACATTTCTGTCTGATTATTTATATTATAAATTTTTTCTTCTAAAATTTTAATTTTATCTCTTACATTTATTAGTTTAATTTTATCATTTGTGCTATTAAATTTTTCTTCTAATTGCGTTAATATTTTTAATTCTTCTTTATAGTTATCTAAATTTTTATATTCTTTTTCAATTTTATTAATAGTTTCTATATGTTTTTCTTCTATACTACTTCTATTATCTGAATGTATATTTTTTTTTGAGATTTTAAATGAGCTCATAATTATATTTAAAATTATATTAATTTTTTAAACAAATTTAAATATAATTATAATTTAAATTTAATGTTAATTAAATTTAATGATAGCTTAAATCTAAAAACTATTAAAAATATTTGTAAAATTAATGGTATTAAAAAGGTGTATAATTATAACAAAATGGACATGTTAAACCACTTAAATAAATATAAATCTGTTGTTAAAATTCAACGCGAATTTAGGAAAAAAACTATGAGATCTGAGACGTGTCCTATTTCACTGGAAGTTTTAAAATATCCATTTGTATCTTTTAAAATAAATAATGTTTTTGTATACTATGATTTTAATACTTTGATAAAGTATTTTAATAGAATTGAAGATATAATAGATCCTTTAACACGTCAAAAATTAAATTATAAGTCTATAAATTATTTAAATGATATGATTAGATATTATTATAAATATAATAGTAATAAAATTTTAATTTCTAAAGAAATGATTAAAAATTCAGAACTTAATATTATAATATATTGTTTATATGATTTAATTAATGAAACTAAAAAAACTAACGATATTACAATAGATTATATATATAAAAATATTATGCCGCGCCTAATATATTATGTTCATTTTTTAATTAAAAGTCATTCTGTCGAAGATATTTTATTAATATTAAATGCTTGTAAGATGAGTTTTAATTCCAACTTAAATAAACATATAGAAATAATTATTAACTATCTTGAATTAATAATAGAATTATACGTGTAAAATATTACTAAAAAAAATATATATAAAGAAGTCTTTAAATTTAAAAATTAAATATGTATTGTGAAATATGTAATTCAAAAAATAAGTACGATAATTGTATATGTTCTGAAAATTGTAAAACTTTTTTTGAATTATACAAAGACAATTTTTCTAATTCTAAAGATTTTAAAAGTTTTGGTTTAGTTAAGCCTTTTACGATATCTACTATAACTATATGTTGTAAATTTAACAGTACAGTAGATTTAGAAAAATATAAAGAAAAATATGAATATATTGCTAACAATAAATTTTATAATTGTATAAATATTAAAGTAGGGGTAAAATATCAGTACAAACAAAAAGTTTGTCTTAAAATTTTTAAAAATGGAAATATTCAATTATGTGGCGTTGAAAATTTAAAATCTGCAATGTATGCTATCAGAAAAATTTTTAAAAGACTTAATAAAATAGAAGCTTTTAATGACGATATAGCATATATATCAGATATTAAGATTTGTATGATAAACAGCGATTTTAAAATTAATAAATGTATTAAACAATCCAGTTTATGTAAGATTATAGACAATAAAGAATTAAATAATGTATCATTTTATTCTTATAACCCAACTAAATACCCTGCTATAAATATAAAATTAGATTGTCAAGGACAAAAAACTTCTTGTATGATTTTTAGGACAGGAAGTATAATTATAACAGGTGGAATTGATTTTAAAAATTATATTGAATTATATAAAGAATTAATTAATTTATTTGAAAAAAATTTTACTATATTATATTAATATGATTAATATTAATAAATTTAATATATTACTATCTACAAAATTAAAACATAATAGTTATACGAAAAATATATCAAATATTATAAATAATTTTTATAATAATAATAGTTGTTTCGATAAAAATACAAGCTTACCCATAGCTTTATTTTATCTAGATAAATATAAAAGTAATAATATAATAAAAGAAAAAGACTTCGTTGATATTGTTATATCTTGTTTAATACTTTCTAATAAATATATAGAAGACTTTAATATAAATTCCAATCATAAATTTGAAATAGAAATTTGTAAAAATTTAAATTGGAATTTATTCATATGTGAAAAAGACTATAAATATTGGAATGATTCTATAAAATTAATTATTTAATTATTCTTGTTCATCAATAGTATCTAACTTAACATCTTCTTCGTATTTCACCGGTTCTTCAACTTTGTCAGTTTCTTTTTCTAAAACTACCTCAGAAACATCTTCTGTAGTTAGTTTAGGGGTTGTTTCATTTAATTTTGTATTAATGTCGTGCACACTATTAAGTAATTTTCTAATAAAATAACCAAAAACCATAAATAAAACTATTACTATTAAAAGAATTATATAAATTAAATAATTATCAGACATATTGTCTGTATTTGGTTCAATATTTTTTGCCATTTATTGTATAAAATTATTATTTATTAAAAATAATAACGAATAATTATTCAGGGTTATCATCTTCTCCTTCTATTGTAATATCTATTCCCATAAAAAATTTAGTTCTTTTTAACATTACACCAGAATTTTTAGGATACTCTTTTGTTCCTTCTTTTGTAATTTTAATCCCATTGTTTATAAACATATTTTCATAAAATTCACTTGTCCATTGATCTTTTGGCAAATTATTTTCTCTGCAATGTTCTTGCCAACCCTGAACAAAAACTTTTTCTGGTACATAAAGTCCTTTTGCAAATGTAACCTTTCCTGATTTTAGATAATTTTGAAGACTGTTTGTATTAATTTCCATATCTTCTTTTGTTTCCTTAAAATAAGATGGTAGAATATCCCATATTCCAGCTTTGCCATATTCGTTAACAGCCCAATGATAACCAGATACACATAATTTAATAATATTTGCCATTTCTTTTTCTAATTTAGAATCGACGCTAGTATCTGTATTTATAACCTTTTTGGTAAATTTCGTAACTGCAGCTCGTCGAGATACACTACCAGAATTATTTTTAAACTTAAACATCTTATTACCTCCCATAGTCATATGTATCTTCCAATTAATTGTTTCATCATTTTTATATTTTTCAGCATAAGTATTATGACCACCTTCAACTAGAAGTTGCCAATCTGTTTGTTCCATCTGAAAATTTTCTGAAATCTCTGGGGCTAAAACCATAAATTTATTAGCATGTGGTTTAATACCGAACTTTTTATCTATGTTATTAGATATAATACCTGTATCTTCGTGATCGTACCATTTATGCAAAATTTTCATAAGTATAGTACTTTTACCAGCTCCTGCTTGACCTAGAAGGTAAAGAAGACATTGCCACTTATCAAGATCTTCAATGTTAAAACAGTTTCTTCCCATAAAAATACACAACCATTTTTGTACATCAACAGGTAGTTCTTGATAATCTAGAAGACTTTTAAATGTTGGACAATGATTAATAATTTTAAACCAATCTTCATTAGAATATTCTGGAAAATCATTAAATTCTGTATCGTGAAATTTAGATGCTACTCCTTCTAATTTAAGATATTCATTCTCTTTGTATGGAAAAAATTTAGCAACATATTTAGGACTTTCATTAGATCTAGAAATATTGTATTTAACATGATAAATACCGTTTCTGAATGAAAATAGATATCTATTTTTAATTATAATAGGCAATTCTTTTGTGTTTGCTTCCATAAAATATTTTTCACAATTCGAAATATTACTAATATTAGCTGTGGCCCATTCCCACTGTGTGTAATTAGTATTATGATTTGTTACTTTATACATATAATCTTTTATTGACGATATTTTTTTCCAAGCCTTTGTATTATAACCATTATAATAATGTGGTCTATATAAATTTCCATTGCATTGAGCAAAACCTTCTTCTGGAAAAAGTTCCATAAAATACAATAACAAATTCTGAACAGGTGTTCTTTTAGATTCTTCCCAAAATCTAGAAAATTTAGTTAATTTTTCTGGGTCTTCATTAAAACTAGCCTTGAATTCATCTTTAGCAGCTCTATTAATAAGATATACATCTTTAATAATTCTAGAAAAGTAATATATAACATAATATATTTTATCAAACTCCTCTTTACTAGATTCAAACAAATTTTTAAATTTTTGCTTAATTTTAGAATGAATAAATGACACTTCGTATATTGCTGCAAAAGTTTTATCCTGTAACAACCCCATATCCATATCGTCTATATCATTAATATCTAATTTATTAAGAGCCTCTGTAAATACATTACCCTTTTTATCATTTATTTGCCATTTTTCACATAAATTATCATAATATTCTATAACATCACTTTCATTGCAATTTTCATATTTAATTTCTAGATCTTTAGTCCATTGAATATTTGTATCGTAAAATGACATAATTAATGATAATAATTATATATAATATTTTTTTAAACTAATTTTATTTTCGAAATATATAATTATTATTACGAGTATGATTAAGACATAAAACTTGCTAACGAAGACATGCAAAGCCATTTTTACAATACCATTTATTAATACCCGTGAATTCACACAATAGATGTATTAAAAACCCTGTTAAAAATAATGTAATTTCCATGGTATAATATTTATTCCAATCTTTACATATTTCAGGTAAATTTACTTTTAAGACAGATGCTACTAATAATCCAGAAATATTACCTATAATTACAGTTATTATTCCTACCACAATTGCCTCTATTATTATTTGCTTCATTTAATATAATTAAATATATTATATATTATAATAAATATGGCAGAAGATTTATTAAAAAAAGAATTAGCTGCTAAAATTCTATTAGAAAAAATTAAAAAAGACATTAAATTTCCAACAAGAAGGAAAAAATATTTAATAGATTGTTTAAATAATCAAGGATTTATTAAAGAAGAAACAACAGACATAGAAACTATTGAATCTACTAGTTTAGTATGTAAAATTTGTAATTCATCTGATTTTTTAAAAATGACTAATTCAACTGTATGTAATAATTGCGGTGATTCTACATTTGATTTAAGAAATAATCCTTTTATTACTTTTAAACAAGATTTAAATTTAACATCAGGAACTTTTATTGAACCTGGTAGTGAATTTATTACTGTTATAAAAGATGGTAAAAGTGTCAAAAGAGATTTATCAAAAATTAATTTTTGGATAAATTTAGACCCTGAAGAAGAAAAAATTAAAAAAGAAGTAGAAAATATACAAGAAATAATAGACGGTTTAAATATTAAAATAACAGAAACTCTTAATAAAATTATTATAAATATGTGGATAAATATAATTACTGGTTCTAAAAACTTGAGAGGAAAATCTAAAAAAGCTCTTCTTATTTGGTCTATATATTATCCATTAGCATATAATAAAATACCTATTAATATACAAAAATTAACGACTATATTAGATATTACTGTAGGAGAATTATATAGTTATAACTTTTTAATGAAAGAAATTTTTAAAGATACTAGCTATGAAAAGTATATTACTGTTACATCAGGGGAAAATTTAGATATAAAACTAGATAAAGAAATGGAAATTAAAATTAAAATAGTACAAAAAGACGTTAAAGATTACCTAAGTAATCCAATTAAAAAAAAAGAATTAATAGGTATTATATATTTTTTATCGAATAAACTTTTTAATAAAAAATATAATTTAACTTTTTTATCTGAGAAATCTGGTATTAGCCAAAATATTATATCAGCAGAGAGTGGTAAAATAGAATCGTTTTACAAGCTTAACAAAACCTTGGAAGAAAAACTTAAACGTAAAGTTTTTTAAATATTTGACTACAAACATAGACGTAGTGATCTTTATGTCCTTTAAAACCATTTAGTTCAATATATAGATCGTCAAAAAAATTAATCATTTCATCGTTCATATAACTATCTTTAATTTTTTTATCAGAGTTAATTATACTTAAAATGTCAAAAGAAGAGATATTTTCGATCGCTGTAAATTCTGGTTCTTTTTGTATGAATTGTTTAAAATTATACAACACGTTTAATTTACGATTTTCCTCAATTTCAAGCAAGATTTCTTCACTTAGTTCACAGTAATTATCTTCCGAGTTATCAGAGTCGTAATCATTGTCGTTATGATACATAGTTAATAATATATAATTTATTATTCAAGATATTTTTTTAAGTAAACTATTTTTTTGTAAATTTTATATAATAGACAGAATAAAATTTGAAATATTTTCATCCGTTTCACAATGCTCTAAATCGTGACATTTAATTGTAATTTTATTTTTAAGATTTTCTAGTAATGAATAGCAATATTCTTGAAATCTAGGATTGTATATTTTATCATTATCACTTTTAAAAATATTATATTGTTGATTTAAATTTTTAATTCTAAAATCATGATATAAATGTAAAAATATAGTATCTATACATATAATAGACGCAAGTTTAATTTTTAAGTTGAGTGATATATTAATTGCTAAAGTACCACCCTGTGATATTCCGCATAAAAAAATTTTAGAACTATCGATTAATTTACTTTCTTGTTCTATTATATTTAATATATATTCTGTATTGTTTTTAAATTCTTGTTGGTTAATAATATCATGTTTGAATAAATTATCGTATCTAGTATAATAATTATACCATGAAATACTATTTTCTGAGCTTCCATCTGGCCAGATTATATTCATTTCGTCTGCGATTGGTAAAATAAACCTTATTCCTCTTTTTTTAATTTTAATAAGTTGTACTATATTCATTAAAGAGTCTATAGATTGATTAAGACCATGTAATAAGATTATAGTTTTAATATGTTTAAATTTAGGATTTATTATTTTCAGCATTATAATAATAATTAACAATATTATTATTAATATTTATAAACTCTAAAGTAAAATCACTATTTATTTTAAAAATTTTATTTTTTTTAAGATGAACTACATCTACATCTGTTATTACAAATATATTTTCATCTACATCTGTATATAAATAACCTTTTTTAAATTTTTTTGAAAAACTTTCTTTAGTAGAATATTTAGTAAAATTAATAATATCATTATTTGGAACTGTTTTATCTACCATATTTTCTTTTATTACAGGCAGATAATCATATATACGAATGATAGAATATAATTCTATTAAAACTATAACTATAAAAAAAATTATAATAATGTATAGCATTAGTACAATTATACTTTTTAAAAAATATCGAAAAATTACGATTAAAAAAATAACTTAAAGATTTATCGTATTAATAATTATCAAATAAACTAATATGCCTGCGATCCTTCTTGCTAACGAATTTAATAGCGAACGTCTAAGCTTTCTTCCTCCTAAGACTAATAAACTTGGTGGTCAGAGTGTTCTACTATCATACACACCAGAAGATACTAACAACCCAGGTCCTGTTGTAATGCAAACTTGCCGTGTACGCATTCCATTTGGTATTGATCAGTCAAAGCCGATGGAAGGAGGAGTAGTTAAGTATCACATTTCTATTTCACTAGCAAATGAAGAGACGCAAAATGATCAACTAAAAGTTCTAACCAGTAATGTTCGTGCGATTGATGAAATTACAAAGAATTATTCCATGACTAATACTAATTGGTTTGGAAAGGCACTAAGTGAAGAAGTCGCAGGCGAGTTTTACAAATCAGCTGAAAAATTTGCAAAGGATCCAAAGTGGCCATCTACACTTAAGGTAAAGCTTCCTTTCGATCGTAAGGGAAATCCAGATTTTATGTTGTTCGATGAAAATAAGAACCCTATTAATATTCTTGATGAAAATGGCGATGTTGATCTAGGTTCTATTCCAAAGGGGTCTGAAGCTATTCTACTAATTCAGCCTACTGGAGTATGGTTCGTAGGAAAGACACAGTTTGGTGTAGGTTATAAGCTAGTACAGGCAAAGGTTTTTAAGAACTCTAAGATCAAGAATTATGCAATTGTGGATGACGATGAACTAGAAATGGTTGAAGAAGACGCTGACGATGTAGAGTAAAGTTATATAATAATATCTAAAAAAATAAATGGCTAATGATAACTATATAATAATTTAAAAAAAATAGCATGAAAAGATCCTTAGGGATTATTTAAAATACGTTAAATAGATACTTTTATAGCTTAAATGGCAAAGCGTCTATACATATATATAGAAGATATTGGTTCGAATCCAATTAAAAGTATTTATTTGATTAACACATTCTTCCATAGCTCAGTTGGTTAGAGCGTGCGGCTGTTAACCGCAAGGTCATCGGTTCGATCCCGATTGGAAGAGTATGTTAATATATCTTTCCTCTGTAGTCTAGTGGTAAGGATAGTCGGCTTTCACCCGATCGACCCGGGTTCAAACCCCGGCAGAGGAAAAATATATTACATTATAAAATTATTTAGTTAAACATAATATGGATATTTTTTTTTATGTTCATCGTAAGATATTGCAATATCTAATAAACCAAAGTTAATTATCCATTCATTTATAACATTTTTATTTTCATAATCTTTATATATATTTTCTAAAAACTCTATAAAGGTATTATATGATATAATTTCTTTTTTAAAATTAACTCTTTCGTTGTTTCTTTTAATAGCTTTTGAAACATCATCCCAAGTAAGAGGTTTAAACATAATACATTTATTTTTAATTTTATTTTTTTTAAACAATTATAACAAAAATATTTTCATATAATAATAATAATGAATTTAAGTCTTAAATATTCTATAGTTTTATTTATTTTAATGTTTATTATATCTGGGTTTAACAAAGTAGTAAGTTTAGGTGATTCTGAATCATTAAGATTTTCTAATAAGACAGGTATAAATCAGGACATTAGTAAATACATTGTTTTATTAGCGGGTTTAATAGAATTAATATCATGTTTGATGATAATTTATGGTATTTTTAATAGCGATATTTTCATTGCAAAATACGGAATATATTCTTTAATTTTGTTTACAATTTTAGCTACTCTTATTTTTTATGTTTTTCCAATGAAATATAAACCATTACTATCAAATCTAAGTGTTGCGACTGGACTATATTTGCTTCTAAATGTATGTGAGTTTGTTAAAATGTAATATTATTTAAATAATTTAAACAATTATTTATTATAATTTAAAATATTTTTAATATTATAATCAACATAATGGTATTTACCGAGAGTGTTTCTTCTGGAAATTTAATAGATAATGATATCTTTATCAAGAATATTGCTAAAAATATTAAAAAAAAGAACGATACAGTTGGGGGTATGAAATGGATATCTGTACCTACAACTTTAGATCAGTATAACTTAGGTAAATGGAAGAGCGGTGCATCTTCTATTGATAAAATACGATTTTTATCAGTTAAAAAATATACACCAGAAGAATCTTTAGCGATATACAATACTCTTAAGAAAGACGATGGGAGGTATGGCGACGCCGCTGAAAGTATTTATTTTAGTAATGAAGGTCATTTAGGTTTAAATCTTAAACCAGGTGGTTCAAATGCTGTTGAAGGTGGTCCTTCGCCAACTTGGTTACCTAATAAATTAGCAACTCAAAATAGTTCTATTTCGTGGATTAAAAAAAATTTTACATTAAAAGATACTTTAGCAGGTTATCCTGATATTTCTAATTTTTTATTCAGAGATAAAAAAATATGTATGTTTTCACCAAATTTACATTGGATTGTTTATTATCACCCAAATGAAAGTACTGAAAGTCCATTAAAACCACAATATTATCTTTTATACAATCCTATATATAGAGGAGGGTTTAAACAAATTTACAGAGAATTAATAAAGACAAACCCTCAAATGAGAGGTGTAGCAGGTGCTGAAACAGCTTTAGCAACTGGTGTAACTGCAAAAGGTTATAACTCTTCATATACCGATAATAGTACATTTGGTAATATTATTAATAAATACTGTAATGCATTTATCCTTCCACGTGGTAAATTACCAGGCGGTATGAAAGAGTTAGAACATTATGGAGATCCTATGTGTAATATTATTATGGATTCTACTTATAATCTAAATTCAACACCATTAGGCGAAATTGGTACAACGCAGAAATTTAATAGTGGAACTCATGGAAGATTAGCTAGTATACTTAGAATGAATATTACACAAAAATCTCTTCTAAGTGATTATTATAATGGTCCAGCCGGTAAAGCTAATAATTTTAATAATTTATATGGTGTTCTTAAGAAATCGGGAGAATTCTATGTATGCGGAAACGACGGAAATTCTAGAAATTCTCAATCTTTCGGGGGTTATGCAACTAAAATGGGTCTAATTACTACAGCAAGTTCTGGAACAACTAGTTTCCTCCAAGACTTTTTCAGCGTAAGAAAAAATCCTACAATGCTTCAGCGCAATGAAAATACTAATAATGGAGAATATGGTTCGTATGAAAATAAAGGTGGTTGTAAATCAATACCCATGAATTTTACTTTTTGTGAAATGAACTTTACATCAGGCGGAGATATAAATATATCAGGAAATGTTAATATCGAAAATCAATGTGGCGGCGGCGGAGGCTCAAGCGGAGGCTCTGATGGCCTAACAGCTGCTTCAGAAGCTGCATCTGCAACGGAAATTGCAGCAAAGAAAACAGAACAAGAAGTAGCAACTGAAGCTCTTAAGGGTAAAAAGAATATAATTGTTAAGACAAAATCTGATGATGTACAAAAAGCTCCTAAAGCTTATAATCCAGATAAAGAAATTGAAAAAATGAAAGAAAAAGTAGATAAAGATAAGGCTGCAGCAGAAGCAGCAGATAATGAGGCGGCGGCAGCAAAAATTGCAGAACTAGTAGGAGATAAAGAAGATGATACAAACCAAACTTATATTATTATTGCCGTGATAATTGCTATAATTATTATATTAGGACTTTCTGCATATTTGCTTTTATTTTAAAAAAAAAATATTTTTAATAATTTAAAAAAAATGCCAACGCCAAGTTATACAAAAGATACTGTTAAATCTTCCACTCCTGGGCCAAATTTTGATACTAAGGCTTGTAAGTCAAAATATCCTACTCCCAAGCAATTCGAGGATGATTCTGAAAAATTCTTAAAAGCTATGGGTATGGATAATAGTTGCAAGACTACAGCTGATTCTGCTTATGAATATGCATACAAAGAGCAACATCATAGCGGAAAAGCCGGTGGTTTTGTGTTTCCAGTAGGCGGAGCAGCCGCATCTTATGATGGTGGAAGTACTAATATAAATCAATCGCATGAAGATCACAAAACATCAGAGGGTTGCTCTCAAGTAATGTCTAATGTTACTAGACAGATGGCTAATACAAACTCTATAACTTGCAGTCTAAATCAAACTTCTAGTAGATCTAGTACATCTGTTTCTTCAAGTGCTTCAGTTGAAATTGATACATCAATGAGCCCTGAGATGCTTAAAAGTGTTTTAGCAGAGTTAGATGTTATGAAATCTACTATGCCAAAAGCGCCAATTGTCCCTCCTCCACCAGATTATTCTGCATACAAAGACGTCGAACTGTTAAAAGCTGGTCAGGAAGCTTATAAACTACAGTTAGAGCATATGGCTAAGATGTTTGATAAAAGTTTAAAGTCTTATGATACACGGATAAAAGAATTAAATGCATCGATCAGCAAAGCTCGTGGATCCCTTAATATAACTGGTTCTACAATTAAAAATTATGTAGGCGGAGAAGTAGGAATGTCAAAGGTTAGTGTTTCAAAGAGTTCCCAGGCTGTCAAAGAAGACGTTAAAAAAGCTACAAAAGCCGCAGTTGAACAAAATTTAGCAAATAATTTAGGAGTAAATACTAATTTACCAAGTCTTAAATCAGCAATTGATAAAAGAGTAGAAGATAATACAACTAGTATATCAAAATCTATAAATACTACCGATGACCAGGTAAATGTAGAAGTAAAATCATCTTCTAAAATTGTACTTAGAACTGGCGGCTCTACTATAAATATAAACGATACTACATTTGATCAGCATATGGAAGTAAATTTAAAAGCTAGACAGTTAATGCAGAATGCAATGGACAATGGTAAAACAATTGCAGCCCAATTAGTTAATGAATTTAAAGATCACCAGGACGGTAAGTCTACAGTGGCAGGAAATGAAGCATTAATGAAGGAAATGAACGATGCTATTAAAAAATCGACTGAAGGTGTTGCTAAACAAATCCAGGCTCAGGCTGAATTAAGTAAAGCTTCAGGGGAATTTATTTCAGATACTCTTGGTTCTATAACATCTATGTTTAGTATGGCTTTACTTATGCCTTTACTTTTACTTGCAGCTCCACTTCTATTAGTATTTGTAGTACCTATGTTAGGATTTTCTATTCCAAAACCATTAAAGTATCTTTTGATAGCAATTTGTATATATCTACTTGTAGCATACTTTATAGGTCTTCCACCATTTAGTAGCAAAGATAAGTACGAGGCAAATATGAGAGAAATAGAAGCTCTTGAGAAACGTATTCACAAGATGTTAGAAGAATTTGATGATAACGATGATGGTTATTTATCTGAGGACGAATTTTTAAGTGGCGTTAAAGAAAATCCAGAATTAATGTATGATTTATTTGATGAATATCAGAGTGAATTTAACGATGGTATTAAACATAGAAAAAAGTTATTTAGAAAAAATAAACAACACGAAATGGAACTATTGCACCATGATGTACATTTAGATGACAAAGAAAAAATGCATAAATTAATGAAGTCTCATAAACATAAAGGTAAAAAGATAGGTAAAGCTTATAGAATGTAATTTAGATTATAAGATCTTTTCAAAAAATAATATTAAATCATTTTAAGAAATAATTTATTTAATATTATTATTATGAAGGTTAAAACTAGAAATGGTAATCTAGAAGAAGTTAAATTTGATCTTATAACTGATAAAATAGATTATTTGTCTAAAAAAAACTATAAACTTAATGTAGATCCAGTTTTTGTTGCACAAACTATATGTGGACTAATTTATGATGGTATAACTACAAAAGAATTAGATGAATTTAGTGCAGGTCATTGTGCAACTTTTTTTAAGGAAGATCCAGATTATTTAATTTTAGCAAGTAGAATAGCTATTAATAATCACCATAAAAATACAAGTTCTAATTTTCTAGATGTTATGAAAAAACTAAACAAAGGAGGTATTGTGTCAGATTTTATAATAGAGCTTGCTTCTGAAAACGAGGAAATTATAAATTCAATTATAGATTATGAAAAAGATTATCTTATAACTTATTTTGGTTTTAAATCTCTAGAAAAAAGTTACTTACTTAAAATTAATGATGTTGTCGTGGAGAGACCCCAACATCTTTTTATGCGTGTTGCTTTAGCTATACATGGTCACGACATTGATATGGTTAAAAAGGTTTACGAATCTTTATCTAATAAATATTACATTCATGCTACACCAACTTTATTTAATGCTGGCACTAATTTTCAGCAATTGAGTTCATGCTTTCTAATAGGTACAGAAGATTCTGTTGAAGGTCTTTATAAAACAGCATCTGATATAGCTCTTATTTCTAAATGGGCTGGCGGTATTGGTGTACATATATCTAATGTAAGAGCTAGTAACTCATATATCAATAAAACAGGAGGTGTTAGTAATGGAATAATACCTCTTCTTAAAGTTTATAATGACATCTCTAGACATATTAATCAAAGTGGTAAACGCAATGGTTCCTTTGCTGTTTATATAGAACCATGGCATTCAGACATTCATGATTTTCTTGATGCTAAAAAAAATAACGGCGCAGAAGAAATGAGAGCCAGAGATCTTTTCTATGGTTTGTGGATACCAGATCTTTTTATGAAACGCGTAGAAAAAAATGAAATGTGGTCTCTAATGTGTCCTAATGAATGTAAAGGTCTAACAGAAGTATACGGCGAAGAATTCGAAAAACTATACATTGAATATGAAAGTAAAAAAATGTATAGGAAACAAATTAAAGCACTCGATTTATGGGAAAAAATAATAAATACTCAAATTGAAACAGGTTCTCCATATATTCTTTATAAAGATGCTTGTAATGAAAAATCTAATCAAAAACATTATGGCATTATTAAAAGTAGTAATCTATGTACAGAAATTATAGAATATTCAGACTCAAAAGAAACAGCAGTATGTAATCTAGCAAGTCTTTGTCTTCCTTCTTTCGTAGTCGAAGATAAATTTAATTTTGAACTTCTTGGCGAAAAAACACAAGAACTAGTTCATAATCTTAATAACATTATAGATATAAATAGTTATCCTACATTTGAGTCTAGAAACTCTAATTTTAAACATAGACCAATCGGAATTGGGGTCCAAGGTTTAGCAGATGTATTTATGATGCTTAAAATGCCATTCGATTGCGAAGATGCTATGAAATTAAACAGGCAAATTTTTGAATGTATGTATTATAATTCTCTTGTAATGTCGAATAAACTAGCTATTAAATATGGTTCTTATACAACATTTGAAGGTTCACCTACATCTCAAGGAATATTACAGTTCGATCTTTGGAAAGTTAAACCAGAATTTTACTCTGAAGATGTCTGGAATGAACTAAAATCAGAGATTAAATGTAAAGGTCTAAGAAACAGCCTTTTGATAGCTCCTATGCCGACTGCTTCAACTGCGCAAATAATGGGTAATAATGAATCTTTTGAACCTTATACATCAAATATGTATTCTCGTTCTGTATTATCAGGTAATTTCATTATAATTAATAATCATCTAGTCAATGAACTAAGAAATAGAAATCTATATAATAAAGAAATAATAGAAAAAATTATGCTAAATAAAGGTTCTGTACAAAATCTAGAATTGCCGCAAGACATTAAAAATATTTATAAAACATCATGGGAACTTTCACAAAAAAATATACTTAAAATGGCAATAGAAAGAGGAGCTTTTATATGTCAAAGTCAAAGCTTGAATTTGTTCGTAAACCCACCTACTCCTGCAGTTATTCATAGCATACATTTTTATGGTTGGAAAAATGGTTTAAAAACTGGATCATATTACATCCGAACTAAGTCTATTCTAGAAGCTCAAAATTTTACAACTGATTATAAAAAGGAAAAAAATAATAAAGAAGAAAAAGAGTGTTTAATGTGTAGTGCTTAGCGATATAATAAATATAATATATACAATACAAGAAAAATAATTATCATATACTCTTTATAGCTATTTTTTAATTTTTTAGATAGCATTTTATCTTTGAAATCTTTATCTGTAAAGATAGGTTTCTCTAATTTTAAATTTATATCATTGTGATATTCATAAGTCCACTTAACAAGATTATCTCTAGACATAAGAGTATTATCCCAATTTACAGATTTAATTCTTGAATAAGAATCTTTACTACATGCTTCACAAGGTAAAACATAAGAAAAATTAATATAAAAATTTTTATAATTTTGTTTATCTACATCAGTGGGATTATCCGGATAACCAAAAGCGACTGCATGCCATGTATACCAAAATTTTGGTCCCCAAATATTTGGATTAATATTGTTTTTAACTATCATATTATTAATTAATTAATAAAATAAAATTTAATATAAAACTTTATTTTATTAAATATGATGTAATTATGGAGATATATACTCTACAAAATAAGTGGACTTTTTATTTACATTATAAAGATCTTGGAAGTTTTTATAAAGATAATTTGGAAAAAATAATAGATATCGAGGATATTTGTACTTTCTGGCAAGCCTATAATAATATTCCTTTAATATCGCATATTTTTTCAGATGGTTATAGTTTAAAAAGAATGAAAAAAAATAATGCAATTCCATGTGGTTATTCTTTTTTTAAAGATGATATCAGTCCATTTTGGGAAGATGATAATAACATAGACGGTTTTGAATTTTCATATAGAATTGGTAAAAATTTTAATAATCTTCAAGGTCATTGGTTAGATATTTTATTAGAATTGATTGGAAATAATGACAGTAGATTAGAAAATTTAAATGGTGTTAGATTTGTAGATACAACTAAAGGTAATAGTGTATTATACAGAATTGAATTTTGGGCCAATAACAATGCAGATAAAAAAATAATAGAAAATACTATAAAAGAACTTTTTAACAGTAAATGTAAGTTAACATATAGATCTCATACAGATACTAAAGAAACAATATAAAGATAATCTTTATTTTATTTTAAATGACGGCTATAGAACAAAAACTTGACGATATTAATAATAAATTAGATGTGTTAATTACAAAAATGTTACCTTTAATGGATATTTTACAAGTAGTAATTAAAAATAATATTTCAAATGAAACTATTGAAAATAGTCCAAAGAAAGAAGTTCCGGAACTAGCTTTTAAAGTAGAACCTATAAGAGATAATATTGTTAGAAGAAACTTACATATTTTTGGAAAGAAAACATTTGAAAATAAAGATATAATCAAAGCTAAGTTTTCAAATGCCATATGGAGTAAAGAAACTAATTCTTGGGTAATTGAATATGTTTTTGGTATAGAAGAAGAAATAAACAAATTATTTCCAAATATAATTCAAATGGAATACTAATTTAAAAAATTTGAAAATAAAGTCACTAAGTTTTCTTGTCGTTTAACATTAAAATCATAACTAATAATACTATCTAAATTATAATTAAAGTTTTTACTTAAAACTTTAATTTTATTTAATGGTCCCATAAATAAATTATCACAACCTGCGCCTTTTTTTTTATTAAAAGCTATTTTATTATTATATATATTATTTTCAATAAAATGTATTACTTCATCTTCATCTCCATTTCTAAATAAACTTCCTAAATCAAAGTAATCATATCTAAATACTACTATTGGTATATTAGAATTATTTGTTAAATTTTCTAGTCCTTTATTAATCCCGTACCACATATTTTTCCACCCTTTTTTGGGGGCCTTGATAATATTTCCTTCTATTTCACCATTTAATTTAATTGAATCTTCATCTATTATAATAGAACTAAATACTATATTATTAAAATAATTATTAAGAGTTTCTTTAGTTACTTTAAAATTTTTATTAACAGCAGCAGGTTTTGTCCTCCACGTTAAACTAAGATCACATTGTGAATTATCCCATGTTTGAAGAATAAAAATAACATTTGGAAATTTTATTTTAATTTTATTTAAAAAAAATCTTAATTTATTATTTGTAAAAGAGCTACGAATATGACCTCTTATATAAAAATAAAATACAGGTGATGCATCTCGTATTAAAGACTTTGTAAGTAATAAAAAATATTTTTTTTTAAGTTCTGTATATATTTTTTTAGAATCTTCTATAGAATAACATGGGAAAGTACTTATATTGGGTCCTAAATAATCTATACAAGGTAAAATTTTAATAATATCATTATCTTTATCATTATCTTTATATTTATAGATTAAAAATTTATTTCTATCTTCAACTATAGTACTACAATCCTCTATATTTTTAATATATAATTTTTTTTTAATAGTACAATAAATACATACAAAAGGGAAAATGTTTTGTAATAATTTTGTGTAAGATTCGTGTATTGTATCATAACTTTTTCCTGTTAATAAATAGTCCCAAAATCTTTCTAAGATGTATCCTTCCCCTCCTCCTTGAGAATCTGTATTATATAGAAATTTATTTAATTTAATATAAACTTTTTTAGGGTGTCTTAGTATTTGTTTTGATTTTACAAAAAAACATGCTGCCATGTTAAAATTTATAATTTTTTTAGGACAAGTTATTTTTAAAAAGTCGCATAAAAAATCTATAAAAGAACCAGTTACATGGTTATAATTTTTAAGTCTATTTTTAAAAGCTTGTGTTTCGTCTATAGCACTGCATGGTCCTATTATATTTAGTGAATATTTATCTACTAAATAATTATTACATATAAAATTGTTTAATACAAAACTGTTATAATCTTTTCCATGTTTAAATGGCCAATCTTTTCTATAATACCTAGTTAGGCTTAAAAAATCCTCGTTTTTAATTACGTAATCTATATTTTTATATTTAAAAAATTCTAAAAACTCTTCGTTATGATCAAATGGATCTGCCTGAGTAAATATTAAATTTTCGGGAAAATTATCATAATTATTTAATATGTAATCTAAATATGTACCTCCTTCTCTTCCAGTATTTGGAACTTTTTTAATTTGAATTTTATAATGATTAGAAATAATTTCGTCTTCTCCTTTGTTAAAAACTATTATTTTTTCCAATAATATATTATCTACTATACTATACAACCACGAAATATCTTCGTTATATCTAGATACTATAATAGTAATCATAATTATTAATAATATATATATTTATTTAAATTTAAATTGTAAAAACGCTCAAATTATATTTTCCAGAACCAACTTCCAAACCATTTACACGACGAATACGCGAATCTTTAAAACAATAATAAAAAACAGCTCTTTTTTTAATACCTAGCCTTTTAGATAAACTCTTTACAGAATATTTGCCTTTATTTTCATTTAAATAAGCATATACAGGATTCATTTAAATTAAAATCTATTTAACCTTTAAATTAAAATATTGAATTATATTAAAATTAATATGGATTTTGGTAGAAAAGGTGACGCTAAACGTGCAATGAAACTACATTGGAAAGAAGGAATTTCACTCAAAGCTGCGTGGAAACGTGTAAAATCTGGTAAAAAATCTCCAAAGAAAAGAAAGGCTGTTTCTCCAAAGAGAAAAAGAGTGCAGAATAATGCAAAGAAAGCAATGAGAATGCATCACCGCGAAGGAATATCACTTAAAGAAGCTTGGAAAAGAGTAAATAAATTTGGTCGTATGCATAACTATGATTTACCTCTTGGATTTGGAATGATAGATGATTGTCCACTTGGTCACGAGAGAAATCCTAAATTTACAGTATCTGGAAGAGGAAAACAAGCTTGTCTTAAAGTTTGTCCTCCTGGACAAGTTAGAAATGAAATAACTAACAGATGTAATAAACCAGATGTTCCAAAAGAACCAAAAGTACTACCTCCTGGTTATGAAATTAATCCTGAAACTGGAAGACAGAGAAAGATATGTGGTCCAGATGAATATAGAGATCCTGTAA
>MDTG01410169.1_pt1 | contig 32891 bp, 28 predicted proteins | sample 811421 | NCBI WGS metagenome assembly MDTG01 (sample SAMN05326645, study PRJNA326480) | marine metagenome | isolation source: seawater | place: Pacific Ocean: South East | collected 2011
AAAGATTCAGTTTTAGAAGGATATGTTGTAAAAATGCCGAAAGCATATCCAGTTTATGATTTAAATTATTCCAAAAATGTTGACAATATTTCAAATTGGATAATAAAAGATCACCCCAATATTCATCCTATTGGTAGAAATGGAATGCATAGATACAACAATCAAGATCATTCAATGATGACTGCGATAAAATCAGTTAGAAATATTCTAAAAAATGAAAACAATAATATTTGGACAATTAATGTCGAAGAAGACTATCACGAAGAATCTAGTACAGGAAGAGCTGCCCCTATTCAAAAAACTTAATTAAATTTATTTCAAATTTTTTTTTGAATCTCGTTAGTCCAAAAGTCTAACTTACAAAATTTTTGATAATCTTTTCCAATATTTACTGAGTTCAATTTATTTAAATCCTCAAGACTTATTTCCTCAAGATTACTCCAGCTGTCTATTAAAACAAGAGGAATACCCATATTAAAAAAATTATTATTTACAATATTATTCAGTACGATCGGAGTAACTTTAAAATTTAGGCTTTCCCAAATTCTGTGAGATTCAAAATTATTACCCTCGGGACATAAATTAAAAGAATATCTTGAAAGCTCTTTTAGATATTCAAAGTTATTAGAAAAATGTTTTACAGAAAAAAGACTTTTATTATTTTTTGCTATATTCATCAGAGGCTCTCTTTCAGGAGGATTAGTAAAGGTATTAAATGAGCAAAATATTTTTTCGATTTTATTTTCAATATTTATTTCCCTCTCTACTTTTTTAAATATTTTTATATGACCATTTTTTAAATATCTTTGATTTTCAAGACCGTATGCCATAGGTGAGAGTTGATTATTACTTTGGGTGTTTAATTTTGCTGCAAACCAATGTTTAATTCTCGTATCAAGATATTTAAGATCATCGTTTTCGATTGATACGTCTGAGTTATGTGTAATCAAAATGTATCTTGATGTAATTTTGCTGTGATAATGCTGAAAGTAAATATCTTTTAAATCTGTTTTTACAAAAATGATATCATTTTCTTTTACATCATTTGGATTAAATGACTGAGTTTCATCAAAAATAAAATTAGCATATTTTCTTAGTGAATCTCCTGAGAGGTATGGTTTGCTAGATGGTCTGAATATATTTGGATGGCGATCAATTGTAAATGTTCTAATTCGATTTTTAAATGTCGTTATTAAATTCATCTATTACTTATAGTAATTAAATATATTAATTTCAATATAAACATTTAATGAAATTTATAATAATTAATAGATGTCAAAATTAAGAGAAGTAGTCAATGATATTTTCTATGTATCAAAAATATCTAATACGAAAAATAAAAAATTACTAATTCTATCTTCTGTTCTGCTAACTCAAATAGCAGCATATACAGATATCGCCATAATTGTGATTTTTTCAGCAGTTATTGTAGACCAATTTACATCTATTGAATTAATTGATGAGATAGTGGGTATATTTGTAAACAATATTTACCTACTTCCATTACTTGTTATTTTCAGATTTTTCTTTCAGTATATTCAAAAAATTATTCTTAAAAATATTGAAATTAGTGTCAATAAGAACTTAAAAATTTATATTCTCGGAGAGCTTTTAGAGCAAAAAAACTACTCAACAGCTGACTCATATTTTTACTTAAATATTTTAACTACCCATATATCCTTTTTTTATTCAAGCTTTGCCAATTTTCTTAATAGTTTTTTACAAATAATAGTTTATTTAGGTTATTTAATTATTTCAGATTCAAGATCTGTATTCGTACTCTTTTTAGGAGTTTTAATTCTGTTTTATCCAGCTAAAGCATTACTTGTGAAAGCAAGAAGTGCTATGCATGAAGTTTATGAATCTGGTCAAACTTCTAATAAAGAAATCCAGAGAGTTGTAGATAATTTATTTTTAATAAAAATTTTGAAAAAAGAAAAAAATGAAATCGATAATTTTTCATCAACCTTGGAAAAATTTTTCCAAAATGATTTTAAGAATTTCAAATATAGCATTTTGAACTCATTCCTTCCAGGATTTTTTACATTATTCTCCTTAGCAGTAGTTGCTAGCTTTAGTAAGTTTGTTAAATACCTAACAATTGATTTTATTGGTGTTGCTTTAAGACTATTTCAATCTGTAAGCACTCTATCAACTTCAGTAAATCAAATTATTAATTCACATGTACATATTGAAAAGTTTTATGAAATGGATAAAAATAAACAGTTCTTGTTCAAAAACAACTATAAGGTTGATAAGGATCAAGAAAGTATAAAGTTTACAAATGTAGAATTTGCATACATTAATTCTGATGTATCAATTTTTAATGATTTGAATTTAAAAATTCCAAAAAATTCACATACACTAATTGTCGGACCTAATGGATCTGGAAAAAGTACACTTCTAGGATTAATCTCTGGTATATACTTCCCGAGTGGTGGTGAAGTTACTTCTTTTTCCAACAGGTTTGGGTTTATTGGTCCAAACCCTTTAATTTTTGATGGCACTTTGATTTCAAACATTCAATATGGTAGTGAAAAGAAATTAAGTGAAGAGGACGTTTTGAACCATCTAAGATTACTAGATACATTTAAAGAAGATAAAAGCTATGATCTAAATCTCCATATTACAAATAAATCTCTGTCTTCTGGACAAATGCAAAAAATTGCTTTTGTAAGAGCCTTGATGTCGGATATTGATATTTTATTGCTTGATGAATCAACTGCGAACTTAGATGAAAATTCCACAAAAAAAATATTTCAACTTTTAAATAACAAACAAATTACAATAATTAACTCAACTCACGATCCAGATAAATTTACTAATTCAGATGGCACGATTGAAATAAAAATTTCAGATGAAACTAGACGATTAGATTATAAACCTAATCAATGAAAAGAATACTTCTAATTCACAATAACTATAGAAGCACCGGTGGTGAAGATATTGCTGTAAAAAATGAATTAGAAATGTTACAAAGAAATTTTGAAATTAAAACTTTAATTTATGATAATAAAATCCAAAACATTTTTGATTTAATTAGTTTTTTCACTTTATCTAATACCTCAGTGAATAAAGAAATTATTAGTAATGTAGAAGAATTTAACCCAGATCTTGTTTATTTTCACAATACATGGTTTAAAGTATCTTTAGGAATTTTTAAATATTTAAATAATAAAAAAATTAAAGTTATGGTAAAAATCCATAATTTCAGATACGACTGTACAAAAAGTCTTGATTCTAAAAAACATCTTATTAACGAAGAATTTTGCTATGCATGTGGTTTTAGTAATAAAAATGTCTTCAGCTTTAATAAGTATTTCAACCAATCATATTTAAAGTCATTGTTCTCAATTTATTTTGGAAAAAAATATTTAAAAATTTTAAAAAACGAAAATACGTATATTGCTGTTTTAACCAGTTTTCACAAAAAATTTTTAAAAGACAGACATTTAAAATCAAAAAATGTTTTTGTAATTCCTAACTTTATTCAAACAAAGAAATTACAAATGAAACCAAACAAAGATTACTTCATTTATGCTGGCCGTATATCTAAGGAAAAAGGTATAGAACAGATGATAGAATCATTTTTATCTTCAAATCTAAATAGGAATAGTTTAAAAATTGTTGGCGATGGTCCATTATATAAAAATCTTTTAAAGAAATATAATTTGCCAAACATAGAATTTTTAGGAACGTTATCTAATGAAAAAACCCTAAGTCTAATTGCTAATTCAAGTGGGGTTATATCAGGAACAAGGCTTTATGAAGGGCAACCAACATTACTTTGTGAAGCATCTATGTTAGGTGTTCCAGTAGTATTTCCGGATACAGGTGGAATCAAAGAATTTTTACCTTCGGAATATGATTTTTTATATAAACAATTTGATTATGAAAGTTTGGTAAATAAATTAAATTCACTTACCAACAAAAAGCTTGTTAATAAAAATACTAGTAATGCTCATTTACATATTTTGGAAAAATTAAATGAAGTTTCCATTATAAAAATTTTTCAAGAGGTAATTGCTTCAAATGATTGAACCACTCGTTTCTGTTCTTATGAGCGTTTACAACTCTGAGAACACTCTTAAAAAAAGTCTAGAGAGTATATTAAATCAAACTTATGAAAATATTGAACTACTCTTGGTAGACGACTGTTCTTCTGACAAATCATTAAACATCCTTTATGAGTATGCGGAAAGAGATAAAAGAATTAAGTTGTTAGTTAATGAAAATAATATTGGCTTAACAAAATCACTCAATAAGTTACTGCTTCATGCTGAAGGGCAATATATTGCTAGACAAGATGCAGATGATGTAAGTTATAAAAATCGAATAGAATTTCAACAAAATTATATTGTGAAATCAAAAAATAAAATTTTGACGTCAAGAGCATTAGTGATGCACTCAAATAGGGTTGTTCCTAAATATTCTTTTTATTTACCAAACTCATATGTAATTAATTACAAAAATCCATTCATTCATGGAACATTGTTTATGAAAAAATCAATAATGGACGAGATAGGTGGATATGATGAAAATTTTTATTTTTCGCAGGATTACAAATTTTTTAGCGATTGCTATAAAGCTGGATATAAAGTTTCAATTATAAATAAGAAATTGTATTTATTAAATATGGAAAATAATTTAAGTAATAAATTTCAACAAGAACAAAAGTATTATGCAGATTGTGTGAGGAAAAATATTACTCCGGAAAAAATGTAAAATTATTTTATTTTTTTTTCAATACACCTGTAGATTAATTCTTTAAATGAAGTATTTGCTTTCCAGCCAAACTCATCATAAATTTTTTTTGGGTTTGAAATTTTTATTTTGGGATCCCCTGGCCTCAATAATTCTTTATCGATTCTAATATATTTTTCCCAGTCAAGGTCAAAATAATCAAAAACTAATTGAACTAAATCTTTAATACTCCTTCCAGACCCGGAGCCCAAAATATATGTACCTTTTGCGTTTTCATATACTAACTTATCTGCTGCTTCCATAATATCTCCTGCAAAACTCCAGTCTCTGACATATTCAAGACTTCCTACTGATAAATATTTGCTTTTTTTGTTATAAATACTAAAAGCACTATTTATTACTTTAGAGGTTAAATAGTCAGAGTTTCGAAATTCAGATTCATGATTAAACATTATCCCTGAAACAATATTCCAATCATATTTATCTATTAAATCCAAAGTTCTACGATGGTTTATAATTTTTGCTTCAGCATACGGAGAATTTGCACTTATTAAGGAGTTTTCATCAATGATTCCATTTTGATTCTCTACAAACATTTCAGATGAAGATGCCTGGAAGAAATTACAATAATTATTTTCAGATATTAAAGCGGATACTAAATTGTTATAGATTTGGGTTATGTGATCAAGAGTTTCTTTCGGATTTTTGTATGAATCGTAAACGGAGCTTGGTCCAGCTAAATTAAACACTTTGTTTGGTTCAATATTCTTTACTAGGCTATTTACTTCGATAGAGTTACATAAATCAACATTAAAAACTTGCAAGTTATTACTTGAATGAACTTCGATACTTTCTAATTTTTTATAAAAGTTTTCCAAGTTGGTATTTCTAGAAGTTCCAAAAATATTAATCTTATTATTATTTTTCAGTAAATTTTTTACTAAAAAAATTCCATCTTGTCCGGTAATTCCTGTAATAAGAATATTTTCCATATAAGCTAGTTTAAATGAGAATAAATCATTGTTTATCATTGAGGCTCAAATAATATGAAAATTTATAATAACAAGTTAAAAGAGTCATGGATAATTGACAGAATTATTGATGAATGGACACTTTACAATAAAGACATAGTCACAAAAAATTTAATTAGCTCTGATATTATTTGGATAATTGCAAATTGGAAATTGAAGGGCGTCCCTAAAGTTTATTTAAAAAATAAAAAAGTTGTTTCTTCAATATATCATATTGATTTTGAAAACTTTAAACAAGAGGATGAAAAAAATTTTTATAAATTAGATAAATATGTAGATTTTTATCACGTAATATCTTTAAAAACGAAAGAGCAACTTCAAAAACTGACTACAAAAAAAATTTATAGCATCCCATTTTGGGTAAATCAAAATCATTTTTTTCATATTTCTGATAAAACTGAACTTAGAAAACAATATGGATTTTCCAAAAATGATTATATTTTAGGAAGCTTTCAAAGAGACACTGAAGGTTCTGATTTAAAAAGCCCCAAACTCATTAAAGGACCAGATATTTTTGTTGAGCTGGCGAAAAAGATAAACCACAAAAATCCAAATTTAAAAGTGTTGCTTGCTGGGACTAGAAGGCAATACATAATTAATATGCTTAAAAATGAAAATATCAAATTTACATATTTTGAAATGGTAGATTTTGTAAAACTCAATGAGTTGTATAATCTACTAGATTTATATCTTGTTACTTCTAGGTTGGAGGGCGGTCCACAAGCAATCTTAGAAAGCGCAGTTACAAAAACGCCTATTTTGTCAACAGATGTTGGTGTTGCAGGTGAAATACTTCATGAAAATGCAATTTTTTCTCCAAATTCTTTTGAATTGTCTCAACCTATGACGGAATATGCGTATAAAAAAAGTATAGAATTTCTTATACCTAGCGGAATAGACAAATTTAGAAGAATGTTTGAGGATGTATATGAAAGTTAGTATCGGATCAAGAATTGTAAATGGGCCCTGGGGTGGTGGAAATCTATTTGTAAAAAACTTAAGCAATTATCTTGAAAAAAATGGTCACAAAGTTATCTATGATCTTGGAGAGAAAGATATCGACCTAATTCTTTTAACAGATCCAAGAAGCAGAAAAGAATCATCATCAACTTTTAATCATTTAGATATACAAAAGTATAAAAAATTTATAAATCCAGAAGTAAGTGTGGTTCAAAGAATAAATGAATGTGATGAAAGAAAAAATACTACTGGCACAAATCAAATTTATCTTGAAGCAAGCAACGTTGCAGACAAAGTAATATTTGTAAGCAGTTGGTTAAGAGATTTATACTTGAATATTGGAATGGAAAAAGATAAAACCTCTGTTGTGCTTGCGGGAAGTAACACCAAAATTTTTAACGATGAAAATAGTTCTTTATTAAAACCAAATGAAAAAGTAAAAATAGTCACTCACCACTGGAGTTCTCACGCCAATAAAGGATTTAAGGAATATAAACAACTCGACACGATGATAAATCTTCCAGTGTGGAAAGATTTGATAGAGTTTACTTATATTGGTAATACATCAGACGAATATAAATTTGAAAATTCCAAGATTATACTTCCTCTTGCTGGTTTGGAATTAGCAAATGAATTAAAAAAACATCACATCTATGTAACAGCTTCAGTTAACGAACCATCTGGAAACCATCATATTGAAGCAGCACAATGTGGTTTACCAATTTTATATTTAGATAGTGGTGGAATACCCGAATATTGTGAAGGTTATGGCGTTTCTTTTTCAAATGATTTTGAAGATAAATTAAAAACAATTATTGACAGCTATGATCTTTACAAAGAAAAATTAAAAGGTTATCCATTTAATTCAGAAAAAATGTGTCATGAATTTGTTCAAATATTCCAAGATTTAGTAAATAAACAAGACAAAATTAAAACAAGGTTGAGTTTTACTTCGAATGTAATTTTATTTAGAAATAAGTTATCGAAATTTACAAGGAAAAATAAATTTTCTTCATTGAAAAGCTTCATTAAAGACAGGTTAATTAAATGAACTATGTTGCAGAGTCACAATTTATTTATTCAGGTGTTAATACTTTTCTTGAAAATTTAAGAAAACCAAATACCCAATTTAGTTATTTTCCAGCTTTAACTGGAGTTACGGAAAACGGTGAAAAGTTAAATTTAGGATTTAGTTGTTATGCATTGAAAATTAAGTTTATGATCGGACAATTAAACAAAACTGACACGGAGTATATAAATAGTTGGGTTAAGTTTATAAATTCATTTCAGAAAAATAACACTATGTTTCCAGATAACTCCTATATAGATCCAGCTTTATTAGAAAGTTATAACAAATTAAAAATCAATTCAATTATAAAGGAAGCGGTCAAATTAAGTTTAAGCACTTTAAAGATAAAACAATTTGAGTCAAAGGTTTTAAAATTAAAAAAAGCTATAAATGCCGAAACAAAACAAGCTATTTCGACACTTTATGAAGTTAATAATCCAAATAAAAAACTAATTCAAAATGAATATGAAAATTTTGACTCTCTTAATTATTATTTAGAAGGCCTCGATTGGCAGAAACCGTGGGATGCGGGAGCGCAGTTCTCTTCTATCTGTGTATATTCTAAAACCCAAAATTTTAATTTTGATACTTGGCTTAGCGAATATATAGCAAAAAAAGTAGATGAAGAAACAGGTTCGTATTTTTCTGCAATGCCTTCAAACTCAAGGCAGGTGATTAACGGAGCAATGAAAGTAATCACAGGACTGGATTGGTTAGGTCATGAAATACATCATCCAAAAAGATTAATTGATTACTGTTTGAAGAACAGACCAATTTTAGAAGGTTGTGATATTGTAGATTATGTATTTACACTATATAAATGCTCACAGCAGACTGATTACAAAAAGAAAGAAATTAACAAAATTTTATCAGAAATTTTAGAAGATATAATTAATCTATATTATAGAAATGAAGGTGGGTTCTCATATTTTGTTGGTAAATCCCAATCTCATTACTATGGAGTCAAAATTACAGATTCGCATGAAACACCTGATTTACATGGGACGTTATTATGTGTGTGGGCAATAAATATGATTTTAGATAATTTACAAATTTTAGAATCTGATAAACATATTATAAAACCATAGATAATGAATATTTATTTAGAAAAAGTCTCAAATATTATTCTTTTAGGAATCGGTTCTTTTTTCGTACTAACTTTCCTATTTACAAGATCATTTATAGGTATATCAATTTTTGGCTTAAGAGTAGGGGAATTATCAATGGCAGCATCTCTTTTAGCCTTGTTTTTTTATATTACATATTCCCTTTTATATTTAAATGATGATAACTCTTTACCTAAAGAGTTAAATTTTATTAATTTACTGATGATAATTTCTTTTGTAATTTTAGTAATTGTCAACAATGGATCCTTTATATCTACCTACACTTATAAATCTAGTTCTTATATTTGGTCATTTGGATTCTTCTATCTAGGATTTTTTCTCACTAAAAATTTAAAAATTAGTAAGTTTTTACCAATTTTTTTTGTAATATATTTTGTTTATCTATATGTATATGCAGTTTATGATTTTCCAGAGTCTTTAATTAATTTTTTTCTAAATATATCAGACAAATATGAACCTCATAAAGGATCAGATATTTTAATTATGTTAATAGCACCTTTGTTTATGATTTTACGACTATACAAAAGCGAAAGAAAAAGTATTATGTATCTACTTTTTATAAGTTCATTATTCATACCACTTCTTCTATATAAAAGCAGAGGGGCATTTATTGCATTTTTGGTCTTTTTGACAATCGAATTAATAAGATTAAAAAAAGGGTTTAAGAATTCTATTTGGAAAAATCTATTATTACTTGGTTTATTAGTTCTTATATTTGTACAATCCAGTTTTACGGTTACTAAAAATGAAGTAAGGATTGATGATGTCACAAATACTGTAAATGAATTAGCAACTTACAGAATTCCAGACAAAGAAGCAGAGTTTATTCTAATCTATTTTGTTGATGGTAGAGCCTATTCTTCCGATTCAAATTTAAATTGGAGATTTCAAATATGGCAGGATGTTTTATATGACATGGCAGAAAATAAATTGTTTATATCAGGATACGGTTTCAATGAAATAATACCTGCAATGAACGATCCACTGAGAGCAGGAGATGATGGATTAAATGAAAATATTCATAATTTTTTACTTAACGTCTTTGCCCGTGGTGGAATTACACATTTTTTACTATATGCTGCTTTATTTTTCATTATTATTAAAAAACTAAAGGAGGGATTTTTTAATTATTCTTTTATGAGTTTTTTAGCTCCTTTAATGCTGGCTTCTTTTTTTGATGCATCTATGGAAAATGCACATTTTTCGTTAATATTATTTTTTACTGTTGGAATGATGTTTCACAAAGATAAAATATTTAAAGATAGTATTTAGAATTTATTAAGGTGTTTGTATGAAAGCATTTATAACTGGAATAACTGGACAAGATGGATATTATTTAGCCAAATTATTACTTGAAAAAGGATACGAAGTTCATGGCACTGTCAGAAGATCATCTTTAATAAACACTTCTAGAATAGATAATCTAATTTCTCAATATGTTAATGAAAATAAGCTAACACTACACTACTCAGACTTACTTGATTCAACATCTCTTACTAATCTAATAAACAGTATTGAACCAGATGAAGTTTACAACTTAGCAGCTCAGTCCCATGTTGCAGTTTCATTTAAAAACCCTTTATACACTTCTCAAACAAGCACTATTGGACCAGTTGCTTTATTAGAAGTTATAAAGAATTCAAATAAGAAAATTAAATACTATCAAGCCTCTTCATCTGAAATGTATGGTGGAATTGATGAAAACAAATTAAATGAAGAGTCAAAGTTTATTCCTAAGAGCCCTTATGCAGTTGGAAAAGTTTTTGCTCATGAAATGACAAAAGTTTACAGAGAATCTTATGATTTATTTGCTGTTAACGGAATATTATTCAACCATGAGTCTCCATTTAGAGGCGAAACATTTGTTACTCGAAAAATTACTAGAGCAGTTGGTAGAATTTCATGTGGTATCCAAAGCAAGTTAACTCTTGGTAATTTATCAGCTTCTAGAGACTGGGGTTTCGCAGGCGATTATGTTGAGGGAATGTGGTTAATGATGCAACACTCTAACCCAGACGATTGGGTTCTTGCGACCGGAGAGTCACACACCGTTGAAGAATTTTTGAAACTATCTTTTGGTAAAGTAAATTTAAATTGGGAAGATTATGTTGTAATAGATGAAAAATATTATAGACCTAACGAAGTTGGATTTTTATTGGGTGATAGTTCAAAAGCACAGAATGAACTTGGTTGGAAACTAAAAACCAGTTTTGATCAACTAGTTAATATGATGGTTGAATCAGATATAGAATTAGCAAAACAAGATAAGGTTTTGCTTGAAAATAATTTAATTTCTCCTACTTGGGAAAACCCTTCTTAAGAGAATTTTATATTTTCTAAAAACCACTTATAAGTAGCTTCAAGTCCTGAAGTAAGTGATACATTAGGCTTCCATCCATAATTTAAAATTTTTGTAGAGTCTAGTAATTTTCTTGGATTCCCATCAGGTTTTGTGTTATCAAAACCCAGAATACCCTCATAGCCTATTACGTCTTTAATTTCTTCTGCTATTGCTTTTATGCTTAGCTCCTGACCACTTCCAATATTTAAAATATTGTCATCAATGTTGTTTTTGATTATAAACTTTATAGCATCTGCAAGGTCATCTACATATAAAAATTCACGCATAGGTTTACCACTTCCCCAAATTTTAAATTCTGAAGCCAATTCTAATTTTGCCTTTTGCATTCTAAACATTAAGCCAGGTATGACATGACTATCCTTTTCGGAAAAGTTATCATTTGGTCCATATAAATTTGTTGGCATTAAATTTATTACACAATGTCCATACTGTGATTTCATGGCATTTCCAAGTTCTATTGCTGTTAGCTTTGCCATAGCATAAGGAGAGTTTGTTGGTTCAAGTTTACCATTCATAAATTCACCCTCCTTAATTGGGTTTTCCGCATTCAATGGATATATACAGCTACTGCCTAAATTTATTATTTTTATATTCGGATGCTTAATACATGCTTCTAATATGTTTAAATTTATTTTTAGATTTTCAATAAGAAACTGAGTTCTCTGCTCATTATTAGCAACTATACCGCCTACTTTAGCCGCAGCATTTACAAGGATATCAGGTTTAAAATTTTCAATTAAATCACGTGTCTCTTCAAAACTAAAAAGATTTGTATCACTACGATTTGATGAAAAAATTTTAAATTCTTCTTCCTTTTTAAATAAGTTTGTAATGGACCTCCCCACCAATCCATTACTTCCTAATATGAGAATCTTGTTCATAGCTATTAACTTTATTTTAAGTAGAAATACTTTTTAATTATTAAAATAAATTGACTTATTTTAAAGAAATCAAATTAGTATTTTATTGTGTGCGGATTTTTAGGAATAATTCAAAATTCATCAATTGACTTAAACAATGTCAATTATGCAAACAGGGATATAATATGCAGAGGCCCGGATAATAAATCTCAAATCACAGGAAAAACTGATACTGAATTAGGATTAGAAACTAGCCTCAACTTTTCTTTCACATTCAATAGACTTTCAATCATTGATCTTTCTGAAAAAGCGAATCAGCCAATGATCTCTAAAAAGCACAATAATTTAATTATGTTTAATGGAGAAATATACAATCATGCTTTTCTTAAAAAGCAATTAATTAGTGATGGTGCAACTTTTCAAACAGACCACTCTGATACGGAGGTATTGTTGAATGGTTTTACAATGTATGGAACACAATTTGTTCAGAGAGTTGTTGGTCAATTTGCAATATTTTTTTTAAACCAGAGAACTGAAAAAGCATATTTAATTAGAGATAGGCTTGGGCAAAAGCCTCTTTTTTACTACAAAGATAAAGATAAGTTATTATTTGGCTCGAATTTGAGATCCTTAGTTAAGCTTCTTGGAGGTAGAAAAGTATCTGATAATTCAATTTATGAATATCTCAACCTTGGCGTTGTTACATCTCCTAATACAATCTTTGAAAATATATATAAAGTAGAACCTTCTCAAATAATAGAGTTTGACTTAAAAAAATTAGATAGCTTTTTAAAAAATTACTATTGGTCTTTGGAAAATTACTATGACAATAATCTTTTTGATGAAGGTGTGTTTTATGACCTCTTAATAGATTCTATAAAATTAAGAAATGTCTCCGATGTGCCAATTGCAAATTTTTTATCTGGAGGTATTGACTCAACTTTAATTGCAAAACTACAAACGGAGATCAACGACACAGTAAATACGTTCACAGTTGGCTACGAGGACAAGAAGTATGATGAAACAAAATGGTCAGATTTAGTTGCAAATAAATATTCTACAAATCATACAGTTAGACATTTGAACAGTAAAGAAATTGAAAATTTAATTGATGAGTCAATTGAAATATTCGATGAGCCTTATTCAGACCCCTCAATTGTCCCATCATATTCTATTTCAAAGTTAATTGCTCAAAAATATAAAGTTGCTATATCAGGAGATGGAGGGGACGAACTCGCTTTTGGCTATGATAGAACCAACAATGTCTTGAACTCTCTAAATTTAAATGAAAGTGTTATAAATTATATTTTCAATACATATCCTTCATATTTTGGAAGTGGTGCAAAAATACTACAAAATTCAAAAAATAAATCAGTTGCATACAGCTCTTATTTTGAGGATAAAAAGCTATTAGAGATTCTAAATATTAAATATAAAAGTGATTTTTTAACAAAATTTACTATTGATAAGCATTCAAACTACAAAAACTTTATGTTTACAGAATATAAATTCTACCTAATGGAGCAAATGATGCTTAAAGTAGATAGAACCTCAATGGCAAACTCTTTAGAAGTTAGATCACCGTTTGTAGATCATAGGTTATTAGAATACATGTTATCCGTTGATGAACAGAGCTATATTAATAAAGACCAAAAACAAATACTTAAAAATATTTTATCTAAAGATTTTGATAGTTCATTTTTAAATAGAAAAAAAATGGGATTTGTTTTTAATGTCGAAAAATACACTGAAGAAAATAAAAACACAATCCAAGAAACTTTATTTAACGGAAATTATTTATTCCAACAAAATAAAAAGCAAATAGAAAAACTATTCAGTCACAACTCAAGATTCAACGCTTTAAGATGTTGGAAAATGTATACACTGCAAAGATATCTAAATTCTATAAATTAGTTTTTTGAAGTCTGTTATAGTTCTCATTTTCTTCATGACAAATTTTTTCCAATCCAAATTTGCTAATTGATTTATTAATAGCATTTAATGATACCTTTTCTAAATCATTAGATTTGCTTACATTTAATTGAAATATTTTTTTTAAGTTGTTTTTTTCTAAATTAAATATGAATCCATCCTTTCCATTAGTAATTAATTCAGAATGATTTTGAATATTTGATAAAAAAACTATACAACCAGAAGACATTGCTTCAATTACAGTTTTGGGATGGCCTTCAAATAAAGAACTTGAAATAAAATATTTGTATTCACTCATTTTTCTTAAAAGCAGATCGTTTTTAACATTTTTTAAAAAATTAACTTTTACATTCAAATTCGATGAGAGATGCTTAAGACTTTCATATTCTTCCCCTTCACCAATTATGTCTATTTCAAAATGTGAATCTTTAAATTCTTTTATAATGTATGAAAAGTTTTTTTGATTTACCAATCTACCTACACACAAAATGCGATTGGAGAACCTACTATCAAACTCCATACTCTTGTTTGGCAATACCCAGTTGGGACTCAAGATAATCTTTTTTGATGATGAATATTTTTTTTTTGAATAATCAAAATCAGCATTGTTTGAAACAGAGTAAAGATTAGAAAATCTCAAAGTAAAATTTGTTAAAAAAAGGTATAAGTATTTTATAATTACATTTTTTTTGTCTTCAATACTAAATTTATACATATCGTATCCTGTTCTTGTAAACAAAGGTTTTTTTAGAAGCTTACTAAATAAGACAGAAACCCAAGATCCTAGTAATTGGTTTTGTTTTATAAGGTCAATATCTTTAAACTGACTTATTTGCAAAAATGGAAACGCGATAGATTTGATTATATTTATTAATTTGTATTCTGAATGATTTATAAATTTGTAGATTGGTACTACCTCAAGTCCAGCATCATTTTGAATATAATTTTCATCTGATTCATCACCATATGTGACAAATATAAATTTATGCTGAAATTTTTTGTGCAGTTCCCTATAAATTGACAGCTCTCTTTCAATTGTTCCTGATTCAAACCATGTCTTTAAAGAATAACCATATGTAAAAACAACTAAAACTTTCACATCTTAATACTACAATTACTCACATTTTTTCTTGTAGGTAATTAGTATCTAATTATTAAATGTATAATTTAAAAAATGCCGGAATTAATTAATACTCCAACCTATATTTTAAATAATTTAAATACCTCAAACATGAGAGCTATTAAAAAGCTTTATTACTTCTTAGTTGGCCTATTTTATTCACAAGTTGAAAAAATTTTTTCAGGAAGTGTTTATTGTTTTTTTATAAACAGATTAAGTTTCTCAAAGGTTACTACAAAACTTGAAGACAAGTTTTATGTCGTAAGTGAAAATTCTGACAAGTTTTATTATACAAATAAAAGATTTACAAGAATGCTGAGTGGAATTAATAAATTTTCTCAACATTTAGCAAATGCTTACCTGCTTAATCAAATCAGTTTTAATAAAGACGACACAGTGATTGATTGTGGGTCAAACGTTGGAGAGTTGTATCCGTATTTTTATAATTTATCTCCAGAAATTAATTTTATTGCATTTGAACCAGACTTAGAGATTTATGAGGCTTTGAAAAAAAATTTTAAATTCAAGAATGGAATGAGTTATAAATTTGGCTTGTCAGATATTGATGACAAAAAAGAATTATTTATAGACTCTCTTGGAGCAGACACTTCATTGGAAAAAAGTGATTCTAGTAAAAGCTATAAAATCGAGGTTAAGCCTCTAGATTACTTCAATTTCAAAAATGTAAAACTTATAAAAATAGACGGTGAAGGTCATGAGGAAGAAATTCTTAATGGAGCCAAAGAAACTTTAAAAAATACAAAGTATGTCACTATTGACCATGGTCCTGAAAAAGGACCTGAACAATTAAGAACAACACCAGAGGTATTTTTAAACCTAATGAATTCTGGATTCGAACCTATTGCATCCTCTAAATATAGAGAAATTACTTTATTTAAAAATACAAATTTTTAAAGCTATGAAGAAAAATAAAATTACTTACATATTTGGAAGTGGAAGAAATAATAAAATTAAAAATAATGACTCTTTTGCAAAAGAAATGTTTTATGGATTTTTTGATTTTAAAAAAAACTATGATACCAAAATAGTTGAAACATCTTTTAAACAAAATTTCATTAAAAAGTTTCTTACTAAGTTGATTAATAAGCTGACAGGCATTGGTATTCATTTTGAAAATGTTTTATCTTCAGAGGACGAACAAAGAGTTTTGACAAGTACTGAATTATTTTTTGGCAACCAACAATTATTGTTTAGTTTTCTTTTTTATCTTCCAAGATTTAAGAAGAAAGATATAAAGGTAAATGTATTTGCAATGGGAATGATGAACTATAAAAAAAATTTCATATCCAAAATATTGCTAGAATTCATATTTAATAATATATCTAGAGTCATTTTTATTAGCTAACCTGAGTACGATACAGCATTAAAATTGCACACTAAATATAAAGAAAAAATACATAACATACCTTTTGGTGTTGATATAGATTTTTGGGAAAAGAAAGAAATAAATAATATTAAAAAAAATTCTTTATTATTTATTGGAAATGATTTAAACAGGGATTATGGTTTTTTAATAAATTTAGTTAAAAAACTACCAGAAATTGATTTCAAAATTATAAGTAAAAGATTTACAAAAAATGAATTAAGTTTTCAAAACGTTGAATTAATCTCTGGTGACTGGCATTCTGATAAATTGACAGATCAAAAAATAAGAGAGCTTTATTCAAATAGTACTATTACGTTAATTCCACTTAAAAATTCTATTCAACCTTCTGGTCAAAGTGTTTGCCTCCAGTCTATGGCATGCCAAACTCCAGTAATTATGACAAAAACTATTGGATTCTGGAATCCAAAGAACTTGTTGGATGAATTGGACATCATACTACTAGAACCAAATGTAGATGTTTGGGTTGATGAAATAACAAAATTAATGAATGATGAGAAATTAAGGAGTAAGCTTTCTCAAAACGCCCTAGAAAAAGTAAAAAGTAAATATACTTCAAAACATTTCAGTAAGAGCTTGATAGATCTAATAGAATTAAAATAGTGCAAAGGTTAAAAGTATTTATCTTTATATCCTTTTAAATAATAAATAAATTCTCTTTTAGTTAAATTTTTTAGCCCAAACGCGTCATACCCAAACTGGTCTTTATGAACAGTTTTTAATTTATTTTTTATAAAAATTGGGTGATTGTCTAATTTCATTTTAAATGTGTGCTTTCTATATCTATCCTGTATCATCAAAAACCAAGCATCATATGCTAAATCAGCAGTACCCCCACCTCTATTTCCATAATCTCCAAACTGTCTAAACCAAGCCCTAGCAAACCTTGCTCGATCTTCAGATATAATCTCCTTTGTTCTAAAGGTGGATTCGTATTGATAAATTGGAATATTTATATTTGGTACATCTGATACTTTTATTAGGTCACCATTTAATGTAGGTAAAACTAAGTCTCCACCTCCATTTAATTGTATGTTAGGAAATTTTTTCTTATTTAAAGCTAGGCAAATTTTGGTTTTTAATTGGTATCTATCTAGAGTAAAAAACTGGAATTGAGGGAAGGCTATAGCTGGATAATCTTCAAATTTTTTTAAAAAATATTTAATCTTATTCAAGTCTTTTTCGTGAAAAAAATAATCAACATCCATTCTAAAAACCCAGCTACCCTTACATTCATTAAACGCCTCTTGAAAAATTTTTCTAAAATAATCCCACTTAAATTCATATGGAAAATCATTTCCAATAATCTTTACTTCATCTGCAAGCGATTCGTAACAGTTTAAAGCCTCTTTCCACGGATCCCTTCTTTCTTCAGGATTCGTCATAGAAGTGAATATTGAAATTTTAGACATTAAATAAATTTTAATAATCCGTTGTTAAATAAGTTGTTTGGAAATAAATATTTATCTTTGAAAATAAATAACATATTTTTATTACTAGATTTAAATAGTGAATAGTTTTTTATATTGTTTCGATGCAAATTATAATATTCAAGCGACTATATCTATGCTATCTCTCCTTGATAATGTTGAAAACAAATTAAATATTTATATTATTCATGACCAACCTGAATCTTTTGAAAAGTATCTCAAAAAAATAAAAAAAAATAATAATTTAAATAGTATCGAAATATATAAATTTGAAGACAAAAAACATAATTTTCCAAATTTACATAATTCACATGTTACTTATGCAACTTATTTCAGAGTATTTATTGATAATTATTTGCCGCAAGATATAGATTTTTTGACATATGTAGATGCAGATATTTTATGTTTACAGAACCCCGAACAGAAAATTAAAGAAGTAGTAGAAAGTCTTAAGTCTAAAGGAGTGGCTCTTGCAGGGCTTACCGAAGGAGAGCGTAAAACTTCAGAAGAATTTTTTATTAACTTAGGTCTCAAAAATGATAGATATTTTAATGCTGGTTTAATAGTAATTGATTATAAGCAGTGGCAAAAACTTAATCTTACTAAAAGTCTTTTGGGGATAATGAATAATAACTATAAGAACATTATCTATTGGGATCAAGATTTAATGAATTTATTTTTTGACGGGCAATATTTGGAGCTACCTAGAGAACTTAATTATACGCCTTCGGAAAGCATTTATGCTGAAAAACTACCAAGCGATATCAACATATGTTTTTTGCATTATTCAGGAAGTAAGAAGCCTTGGTATTTTGAAAATGTTTTTCTTAGTCTTAGTAGATATTATCAGGAAGCTTATAAGAAATATTTTGCTAATCAATATCATGCTACGGCAAAATTTAAAAAACATGAAGTTGCTCCTCTTTTATCAATTTTAAAATCACCTGATATAAATAGTGTCGATAAATTTAAATTAATATATGGGATAATAAAAACAAACTTTTATTTAAATGAAAAATAATATGAATATAAATTATTACCTTATCCACAACCTGGACCAAAAAAGATATGAGAATATGGTCAAGCTATTTAACGAAAACAATATTTCATTAGACAATGTAAAGTTTATAAATCATCCAAATAAAAATGAATTAACGTATGAAATTAAACGTAAAGTAGTACAGAAAAACTCGAAAATACCTGATGGGTGGATTAGTTGTAGCTACAAACACTACCTAGCGCTAGAAGATATTGTAAGAAATAATATTGAAATAGCTGTAATAATGGAAGATAATATTGGTGGCTTTTAAGAAAATGTTCAAACAAGGATTAAAAAATATCTTCAGGAAATGGATGAAGACTGGGACATAATTTTTGATTCAATTTTTAGTAATTTTGATGAATTAAATGAGGGTAATGTAACAGAAGATAAACTGGTGTATCTTAAAAAAAACAGTATTACAAAAAATTCAGAAGGAAAAATTATAGCTCATGGGGCAACTAGGGCAGCACAATTTTATTTGGTTAATTTCAATTCTGCCAAGAAATTATACGAAAATTTTATACCTTTTAACCATTCTGCAGATATGTGGATGAATAGTGTTATTAGAAAATTAGACTTAAAAGTATACTGGTCAGAACCTTCTTTAGTAACTTCAAAATTTAATTCTGTTTCTTCAACCCTTCACAGATACGACAAAAAAACTCTCAAGCAAATTACATATATTATTAAATCAAGAATAACTAATAAATTATTAAGAATTTAAAATTAGGTAATGTTTTGAATATTAAAGTTTTTTTAAAACTAGTATTAACTTCAGGAAATATATGAAAAAAGTTCTTATCACTGGTGGTCTTGGGTATATTGGGATGGAGTTAGCAAAAATATATTCTGGCTTTTCAAACGACTATGAAATAGAAGTAATTGATAATAAATTCTACTCTAATAGAGTTAATCTATTAAAAGTTTGGGGCATAGGTTACAAACAATTAGATATTTTAAACGAAAAACAAATTAAAGAATTTATACCCGATTTTGATATCATCTATCACCTCGCAGGAATTACTGATGTACCTCAAACATCGTCTCAAGAAGATAAAAAATTAAACAATTTAATAAAGAAGGTGGGTATAAAAGGCACTATGAATATGATCAAATATTCTAAAGAGTCATGCAAAATCATTTTTCCTTCTACGCATGTTGTATTTGAGGGCTTAGATACTGTAAAAAAGAATCTTGCAGAGAATGAAAATCCTGTTCCAGTTTTAGAATATTCAAAGACAAAGCATAAATCTGAACAAGACCTAATCAATTCAGAAAAAAATTATGTAATACTAAGACTCGGATCTGTTTATGGCAATTCTTATGATTCTACAAGGCTCAACATAATGCCAAATTTATTTGCAAAAATAACAGCTGAAAATGGAAATATCAGTCTTTTTGGTGGAGGCAAGCAGCTTAAGAGTTTAGTAAATGTGACAGATGTTTCTAGAGCAATGCATTTTGTAGGGGAAAATGAAAAAATAAATAATGAAATCTTTCATATTTCTAATGAGACCCTATCAGTTAAACAAGTTGCAGATATTTGTAAAAAAGTTAATAAAAAAATAACTATCAAGTCAACCAGTGATGAAATTCCCAATCTAGGTTATGGGTTATCAAATAAAAAAATTAAAGACTTAGGCTTTAGTTTTTTATATAACTTAAAAAATTCGATAAGTGAAATGGTTGATTATTGGAGTGATAAAGAAAAAATAACTAAAAACGAAGTAAAGATTAATGGCAAAGACAATTACGAAGATAGTAGAGGATTAATATCGAATTACTACTTTGATGACTCAATTAATATGATTGGGTACGTTGATTCGGTAAGAGGTAGCATAAGGGGTAACCATTATCATCCTATACAAACGCAAAGGTGTTTACTAATTTCTGGAAGCTATATAAGTATTACAAAAAATTTATTAGAAGAAAATTCTGTAGTAGAAACACTCTTAGTTAAAGCAGGCGAGCTTTCTATTATTCCACCAAATGTAGCACATACTATGGTATTTTTAGAGGATTCAGTATTGTTAAACCTTGTTACTGGTGAAAGAGAACATCAAAATTATGGAACAACACATACGATGAGATATGAACTAGTTGATGAAAACTTAGCCAAAAATATTTTAGATAGTTACAAAACTGATTGTAGAGTTTGTAATTCAGAAGAGTTACAGCCATATTTACACCTTGGTTTGTCGCCTTTAGCAAACAATTTATTGCAAAATAAAGATGATGAATATGACGAGTACCCTTTAGAGCTAGTTTTTTGCAAGAAATGTTTTAATTCACAGTTAAGTGTCGCTGTACCCTCATCAAAAATGTTTGATGAGTATCTTTATTTATCATCAACTTCCAAGTCTTTTAGAAGTCATTTTGAAAATTTTGCTCAAAAGTTAAAAAAAGAGTTTAATTTAAAAAAGAGTTCAACCGTTGTAGACATTGGTAGCAACGATGGAATTTTCTTAAAGCCATTGATTGATTTAAACATCAATGCCATTGGAATAGAGCCAGCTAAAAATTTATCTAAACTTGCAAATAAAAACGGATTAAAAACTATTAATAGCTATTTCAACAACAAGGTTGTAAATAAAATCTTAAACACTTATGGACCAGTAGATGTAGCCACTGCTTTTAATGTTTTTGCTCACGCAGACGATCTAAAGGGAATATTAAACAATGTTGATAATGTCTTGAAAAGAAAAGGAGTTTTTGTTTTCGAAGTACAATATCTTCTTAATACTTTAAAAGATTTAACTTTTGACAATATATATCACGAACACTTTAATTACTGGTGTCTGGTATCTTTACAAAATTTATTTCGAAATACCAATTTAAAAATTTATAAAATTGAAAAAGTCGATACTCATGGAGGCTCTATTAGAGTCTACGCTTCAAAGGATAAAACAAAAAAAATTCACAAGAGTGTACAAGAGTTTATAAATATTGAAATAAAATATGGATTAAATAACTATAAAACTTATGAGAGTTTTGGTAAAAAAGTTAAAAAAGTTAAAAGTAATTCTCTAAGTAATATTAATAAAATTATAGAAAACGGGGAAAATATTATTGGATTTGCTGCACCCGCTAAAGCAACTACTGTTCTCAATTATTTTGGAATTGATGAAAATATTTTAGAATTCACCCTTGAAGACAATGAACTTAAGCACGAAAAATATATTCCTGGTACAGGAATAAAAATTGTGTCTCCAGAAAAATCTATTAATAATTTCGATAATGTTTTGGTTTTAGCTTGGAACTTTTTTGATCAAATTAAAGAATCATATGAATCAAAATTTCCTAAGAGCAAATTTATAAAATTAAAGTAATACTTTATATTTTTTCTTCATCAAACTATAAAATAACATATAAATTAATAAAGATGGAAAATAAAGAATTGAGTCACTTTTAATTAAATTAGCAGATATAAAAAACCCAATAAGAAACAAATTGTAATCTAAGATTCGAATTTTACGAAGCGTATTAAATAAGAATATAGCAAGTGCCAACAATCCAAAAAGACCTGTAAAAACTAAAATTAGTAAAAGGGATGAGTGGGGAAGTAAAAAGCCAAGTTCAGTTCCAGTAAAAACACGTTTTGTAAAAATATCTATTTCTCCATAATGATTTGATAAGACAAATGGACCAGTACCAAAAACTAGTTCCAAAGCAGTGGGATTATATCTTGCAAAAAATATACCCCATAATTCTGATCGATTAATTAAAAACGATATAAAACTAAAAGATAGAATTAAGAATCTAATAAACCTATTTTCGCTCTCTAAATTTTCCAAGAAAATCAAAGCTGATGATTTTCCTACATCTAGACCATAACTGCTACTCATTTGAATTAATTTATTTGCACTAAATTCAAGAGAGTAAAAAATATTTTCTAACCTTATAAAGTAAATAAGAATTAAAAATACTGGTAAAAAATAAAAAAGCTTATTAGTTAAATTTAAGTCTTTTTTGTGAATCAACTTAAGAATAATGCAAAGAATTAACATTATTAATGCTGCTTTGTTATTTGAAGCTAAAAGGCCAATAAATGCTGAAACTATTAGAACATAATGTAATTTAGAATTTTTTTTGTATAGGAATGATAAAAGAATAGCTAAAGCAAAAAATTCTCCAATAGTTTCAGCACTAGGAAAGAAACCCCTCCATGCTTCAGTGACACCCCACGAATCAATACTGAACAAATTTTGGTTATCGGTACTGTATTTTGTTTGGCCAAAATAATAATAGTTCAAAAAATTAAAATAAGGCATTGAAGAACTCAAGTATCCAAGAACTAATATTACAGAACCTGACATAAGAAAATTGTTTTTCAATATATTAAAATCTACATAATTTATTCTTGCATTTATGTACCTATAGGCTCCAATAATTGAAAAAATAATAATATAACTCCATATAAATACAGATAGAAAATTATAATCTGCATGCGATAAGCCTCTAATTTTGTCTGGTTTTAAATAATAAAACATTCCAACTGCACTGTAAGCCCAAAAAAATACTAAAAAATTAAGATAATTAAAGTATTTTCTTATATTTTTTTGGGTTATAACACTTTTAATTCCCTCAAGAGTGAAGAAAAGAAACAAAAAATAAATATTCATACCACTAAACACACCGATAAATAAAAAGGTGAAGGGTAGAAAGTTTATTAAATGATAAGATCTACTGTTTAGTACCTATAAACTATAAAAACATAAAAATATTATGTAAGTTAATAAATATATAAAAGATAATTTTATATTTAAATCTAGTTCAAAAAATGCATTACTATAAAATCTTTTTTCAGAATAAATTAATAATAAAATTAATAGAGATGCTAATCCCATGGATATGAATTCAACAAATTTCAATTTTTTAAAATGATTCTTTTTTATTAAGGAAATAATTAAAAGCCAAAACCCTAATTGTAAAAATAAATTAACAACAGTATTTGTTCCTATCGAAATATAAAATTCATGATTTATTTGATCAATTCCAGTGATTAACCCAAAACATTTTATGGAGGAGTAGTTATTGAATCTAATTTTGTAATGATCTTGATAAATTACATTAGGATTATGAATCAAGAATTCATTAAGGGAAATACTGCAAGTATTAATCTCATAAAAACGAAGATCAGAAGTTATTTTTTCTGGAACAATGTTATCTGTGTAGTCTGAAATTGAAAAAGGAATTAAAATTAAAAAAATAATAATAACTAATTTAAAAATAATTAAGTTATTATTACTAATTGTTCTCATTGTAGCTTCCTATTAAGAATTTTCTGACAAATAAATATCCAACGAAAGTAAATAAAATTGAAAAAACTGAAAGGGCGCTGTGGTATTGACCTTCATCTATTTGGTTAGGAATAAAATTCCAACCCCCAGTAACATAATGTTGACATTCTTCAAAAGAATTTACAAAAACTTTATTCCCTTCAACATCAAATAATTGTACGGTTTCAAAATTAGCATCATTTTCAAATACATAATCAGGATTACTTGAAATGTCTATATTTGTAAAGTTTTCTGGATATTCACCACAAAAATTAACTACATCATTACTAAGTAATTTATAATAATTAATCATTAATTAATTCTAATAAATTGCTTTTTCTTATTTTTGTAAAAAATAGCGAGAAATATAAAACAAGAAGTAGTAAATTAAAAAAAGGAAATTCCTTGAATTTAAATGATAAGCTATCAAGATTTGAATCTGGGCTAATCAAGTTCATGCTAATGTCATCATTATTGCATTGAACCTCTTTTTTTATACTTAATACAGTATTAATAACTGGAGTATTTATTTCACAAAATGGCAAATAGGAATTCTTGAAAGTTACGGATTCTTCATTTGCTTGTGTGTAGTTAAATGGAAAGCCAATAAAAAACAGCATTAGTAAAACTAACACAATTGATATTATTTTTCTAAAGTAATTATGTTTAAACACCTCACACAAAAGGATTACAAAACAGACCAGAACAAAAAATCCATAATAGAAAGATTTAAAACTATCCCCAGTATTGGATCAAAATTTTTGGTTCCAAATACCCCAAGAGCTGATAACGATAAAATAAACAAAGATATAAATGGTGATAGCATGATAATTCTTATTTCACGATTAAAAACTGCAAAAAGGAAAAGCATGAAATAAAAAATTGCTGAAAAAACAAAACTAATTTTTAATCTAATTTCGTCAATATAGTTACTTTCATTCCAACCCCTATCGTATAGCCCAGAAAAAGTAAATGTTTTTTCGGCTTTATCAAATTTGACATTAATAGGAAGAACTTGTCCTCCTCTAAAAACAACTTTAAAAAAACTCTTTCTATCTTTGTTTAATTCTGTATGTTCTGAATTTGAATAAAATCCAAAAAAATCATTAAATGTATCAAATAATGTAATCCCTAAAAATGAATCATAAAAAAAATATTTGTTTGGATTATCGATAAATTCACGCGAATTAAAAGTATGAAAAAAATTGATGTTCGCAGTGTTATTGTATTTTTCTTCATGTTCTACGGTAGTTATAAATTGGTTATTCAATTTATAATTTTCAAACAACAAACCAACAATAATTACAAAAAACAGAATTATATGTTTCAGATTAATTTGCTTTATTAAATTTTTATTATTTAGAAATGTATTAAAAATTAAAATAATAGAAATTAGTATGGCGATAGATATTTTTGATGTTATTACGATACTAAATAGAAGAATTAGGTTTATGAAGTATATTGTTTTTTTTTGTTCGCTAATTAAGTCAATATAGTAAAGCAACCAACCAATAGCTGCAAAAGCTAGTATTTCTGGTTTCAATGTAACTCTTAGCTCCATCGCAGGAGGTGTTATACAAAGAATAGAAAGTATTAAATAAATATTTTCTACTTTATATTTATTACTTAAAAATTTAATTAATCCAAGGCAACCAAATAAAAATATAAAAGAATTAACAAAGTGGATAGATAAATTTAAAAGCTCATTTAACGTAAAGAATTCATAGGTGGCAGAGAAAAAGTAAAGAATAATATAATTTATAAAAAAATATATATGACCTTGTTCAAGATTTAGGGACTCAATATTTCCGGAATAAAAAAGAAAATAATTGTAATATTTGGAAAAATCAGGAGAATCAATAATGCTATAAGTGAGATATAGTGTTATTGAAGAATAGTAAAAGGTTACAAAAAATAAAATTTTGTATAAGAATTTTTTAATGTTCTTAATTGATTTATTTGATAAAGTTTCCATAAATTATGATTCGATTCTGTAAGTAGTCTAATAATTTTATATTTTTGAGTAGGAATTTAATTACTAGAAAATATTTTGTTTAGTAAAATTAGTAAATAGAATTTTATGTTAAAAAACAAAACCTACAAACTTTTCATATCCACCTTTTTCTTTGTGATTCTTTTATATGTATTTGATTTTTATATTTTTGATAACTCAACAAATCTACAGTTTTGGTGTGTTGAAATAAATAATTTTCAACAACAAAATATAAGAATACCTATTCATTGCGATGAGGGTCCATATCAATTTGCCTCTGAATCAGTTGAAAATTTTTTTGACAAGGTAAACCCCTACCAGGGAAGACCTCTTTTTGTTTTTGCATTATCTCTCTTCAGATATGTATTTTCAATTTTTAGCTTTTTTAATTTGTCTGAGTATCAAATATTTAGACTCTCCTTTGTTTTTATGCAGATACTAATTTTAATTTGTATAGTTATAGAATTTGCTAAATTAATAAATTTAAAATTTGATAAAATAATCGATTATTTTTTAATATTTTCCTTAATAAGCATTCCTAGTATAAGATGGAATGTCTTTCTATCCTCAGTTGGCAATATACCCTTCCTTCTTTTTCTTTTAGTTTTAAATAATTATTTAAAAGTTAATTCTGAAATAAAACAAAATAAAAAATTATTTGTAATTCTTGGTTTTTTTTCACTAGCTCATTTGTCAGCAATTTTATATGGATCTATTTTTCTTTTACTTAGTATTTTTAAGGAAAGAAAAATATTTTTATACCAAACTTTAGTTAATTTTTCTTATTTGGTAATTTTTCAAATATTTTATCGTACTATTATTTATTTTTCTAATTATGAATTTTATGATTGGCATAGAGATGTTCATAATCAGTTTTATTGGATTATAGACTCAATAAAGGGAGAACCTACAACTAATTGTCAAACGTTGGATACATTTTTACTTTGCAATACACAGATAACTCAAAGCTATATTGGATATTTTGCAATTTCAGTCATTTTTACTTTATTTCTTATTTTAATTTTGAGGTTACAAAATAAAAAAACTCCAGAGTCGATTAAATCATCATTTAAAATTAATATCTTTGTTTTCGTTTTCTGGTCACTTCAGGGAATTTATGAACCTTTTCGATTTGTTAATTACAGTATTGGTTATTTTCTATTTTTGTCACTAATAATTTTTGTGGTTGAATTTAAATATAATCCATATTTATTATTTTCTGTTCTAATCTATTCTTTATCTGTACCTTATTTAGAACCATATAATTCTGCTTTAGACACACCCCAGCTCAATGTTTTGACGATTATATCAGTTGTATTCTTTTTCATTTTCGTAAGAAATGAATTTGCATCCTTAAAAATCGAAAATAATAAAAATTAACATTTTTATTCTAATTAAATTACTTATAATTAATTTGTGATAATTGTTGTTGTTCCTGTTTTTAATGAAGAAAAAACAATACAAAACGTAATTAATAAAGTCTCTAGTTTTTGTGATTATGTGATAGCAGTCAACGATGCTTCAACAGATAATACTGGTGAACTATTGAACAGTTTGGAAAATAAGAAACTAATAATTTTAGAGAATGATAAAAACTTGGGAATTGGTGGAGCAACAAAAAAAGGAATAAAAAAAGCACTTGAAAAAGAAGCAGATATAATTGTTAAATTCGATGCCGACGGCGAGCACTTACCTGAGGATTTACCAAAATTTATTGAACAAATAAAAGAAAATAATTATGACTTTGTCAAAGGAAACAGGTTTAAATTCTCTGTAGAAGGGATGCCAATTGTGAAACTATTAGGTAACTTAATTGCAACAAATTTACAGAAAGTAGTGACAGGAAATTTTAAGCTTTCTGATCCAAACAATGGATTTATAGCTTTTAAATCAGAAATATTTGACTTTGTTAAAATAAGTAATCTTAGAGATGATTATTTTTTTGAGAATTCATTTTTGATGAACCTTAATATATTTAGATTTAAAGTTACAGAGGTGCCTATAAAAACGATTTACGGTGAAGAGAAAAGTAGTATTCCTTTAATCAGGGGTTCAATCAAGCTAATTCCAGTTTTTTTGAAACTATTATATAAAAAAAATTATCTAAACTTGTTTCAAAACCTTTCTCTGGGAAGTGTAATATTTTTTATCTTCAATTTTTTAACAATTATAAAACTTACGAACACAAGTCTTATCAGTACAGCTTTTCTCTTAATTCTTGTGTCATTATATTTAATTATTGAAGTAATAAATTTTCTAAATGAATAATTATTTCAAGTATGTAAGCTTTGTTTTCCCCCTGCCCTTCTTAATTAATTTTCTAATAAATATTCCTAAATTAGAGCATATTTATCTCAAAGATTTTATTTTTGCTTTATTTTGCTTTGTTTTCCTTTTTTATTTAGGTTTTGAAATAAATAATGTATTTGCCATAAATTCAATTTCATTATCACTAGCTTATTACTTAATGGGTGCATTCGCCTTAAACTTTATTCTTCTTTTAATTCTTGAAGATTATTTTAGTTTTAAAAATTTTTTGATAATTTATAATGTTTTTGTCATTTTTATAATGACTAAAAAGACACAAAACTTTAAGACTCCATTTTTTCTACTTTTAAGTTTGTTATTTGTCAGGTTACTTATGAATAATTATGGAAGTAATTTTGTAGAATATCAAATTTTAAATACAGATGTTATTGAATTTTGGCTTCCTATGACAAAAGCTATATTTGATAACGACCTTTATTTTGCGATAAACAATAATATCATTCCGGGCTACAGTTTAATGATTAACTATATATTTTCAGAATTAAATTACTTGTTACATGGTGACATTGTTTTCTTTAACTCAAGGGTTATACCAAATGTTTTTTTCTTTTTAAATCTACTTTTATTTTTTGAATTAAAAATTAAACCATTTTACAAATTTAATTTAATTATGATTTATTGTTCTATTTTGATTAATAGTGACTGGTTAAGCTATCTTTTTATAAATTCATATATGGGTGAAGTCATAACGAATTATCTATTTAGTGTTTTTTTATTAAATGCGTTCCAAAATGAAAAAGTACAAAGAAGTAAACTATTCTTCTTTTTTGTTGGATTTTTATACTTTTTAAAACCATTTTCCTCAATACTTTTTTTAATTATTCCTTTATATTTTATTTTAAAAAATAACAAAAATTCTTATGTTGTTTTAACTATCTTTGGATATTTAATTAATTATTTCTACGGTCTTTTAAATAGTGATAGCTCAAATACAGAGCAAACTAGTAATCCATATTTAAGTATTTTTATTGAAAACAGTGAAAAACTTTTTAGTTTTAATTTCTCAAATGTTAGATTAATTTTTCTAAATGAGATTTTTATTGATAAGGTACTTGTTCTTTTTTTAATAATTTATTTATTAATTAAGCTTTATAGCTTTAAGCTATCTGAGGATTCAAATTTAATGACCCTTACCTTGTTGTTGAATCTATGTTTAGTGATTTATTTATACACAACAATATGGAAAAATATTGAACTTGGTTCTGCATATAGATATATTTTTTCCTTCATTAACATTATTTTTATTGATTTTTCCTTTGCTCTTGATCAAGGAGAAAAAAGTACTAATTAATAAATTGGACCTTCATATCTTGACCAGTGAGAATCTACTTCAGTTCCTTTGGGCCTTTTTCTAAGTAAATGATTGTACTTATGTTTAAAAGAGAAGTTTTTATTGTAATCGTTTCCAATAATTCTGAACTTTGAATTTCCAAATTTAAAGTTCTCATCTTTTTGTATGTCCGGATGTTTCCATTCAAAATGCGTATCATTTAATTTAGCTAATTCAAATATTGCTTTTGCATAATTCTTGACTGTTAATGCATGATGATCAAATTGGTTATTTCCATTTTTTATATCTCTTAAAATATTATTAAGTGTTTCTTCAAGTATTTTGTGACCGTTATTAAAAATCAGACCCCATTGTATGAATAAATTTTCGTGAATTTCTGGTGTAATTATTGCCTCATCATTTTCTTGCACTAGAGAATTTAAAGAACCTGTTATTTCAGAGTCTATATCAAGATAAATACCACCTTTGTCTAGAAGCATTGTGTAACGCCAAATATCTGCTTTTGCTACTATATGATTCATCTTCCAATAGGCTTCTTTTATTTCTTTGTCTGCATTGGCATTCATATAGTCATTCATTTGACTATCTGTATATATAATGTGTTGATATCCAGGGTTGTTTTTTAACATTTTATTATGTAATTTTTCAAGTTTACTGGGAAGGTTTTGAGTGCTCCAAGTTTGATAAATTATTTTAGGTATCATCTTATTAAACATTATATACAATCAAAAAAAAATCTGGTTGTTTGAATTTTTGTGGGCGCTACAGGATTTGAACCTGTGACTTCTTCCTTGTAAGGGAAGAACGATTAAATACTAGAGCGTATCAGAGAATACCAAATTAGAACATCAATAAATATAGGGCTTGTATCAGGAAGTACTAGATAGTATCAGGCTGTATCTCTCATTTTTGACTCAAATGTGGGTCAAATGTGGGTCATATATTGCTTAGAATTAATTACTAATTTCTTTTAATAAATCTTTAAATTCTTTTTTAATTTGGATTTTATTAGCATCCACTTCTTTTAAGTCATCAGGTATTTCATATAAATCAATTATTTTTTCCCAATCAGCAGATCTAATTGTCTTAATATCGTTCAAATAGACACTGAAGTAAGTATCCTCAAATTTAGACAATCTACTTTCCATCTTTAATTTTCCTTTTGAAGATTGAACATATTCTTTGCTTTTCTCTATTCCAAAATATTTTCTCCCTAGACGCTTTGCAGCAATTGCTGTTGTACCAGTTCCCATAAATGGATCAAAGATTGTATCGTTTTCATCTGAAGACATTAGAACTATTCTTTCCAAAACAGAGACTGGTAATTGGCAAGGATGCTCATCTCTATACTTATTATGCTTAATTCTATGTAAATCTGTCCAAACATCAGACAATAATGGACCAAAAGGATGAATAGATGATTTTTTTCCACCATAATCCTTAGAAAGATAACCTGACTTTCTGTCTCTTTTATGTGGAGATCTTATTTCGTAAAACTTATTATTTTTTTTATTTTTTGCAAAATATAAAAAACCGTAATGATTTGGCTGTAATGATTTACCCATTGGTGAAGTTGGTGCATCCCAACTTATCCAGTGTTTAAAATCAGAAATTTTTGAAAGAATAGATGAGTATTCAAACAACCAGATAGGAATATGATGAATAAAAATAGATCCATCGTCTTTTGTAACTCTAACTAACTCTTCTAACCAATTCTTACACCAATCAAGGTATTCACCTTCATCCATTTTGTCATTGTGGTTTTTATATTTTTTATTTAAATTAAAAGGAGGGTCAGCAAAAGAGACTTGAAATGATTTATCGGGTATGTCTTTCAATACATTTAGACAATCGTCATTAATAATTTTATTTTCCATAATTTAAATATAAGACTTTATTAAGACAATAAATCTATTTATTTCAGATTCAGAAAATGTAAAAACATCAAAAAAAGCTTTTGTAATTCTTCTTAAATCACTTATTCGTTCGACCCAACCAGCTCCATCAACAAATCCCAAAAATATAGCATCGGGGTAATGAATAGAAATTAAATCCGCCTGTTCATTTTCAACTTTTGCTTTATCTCCCATAGAAGAAGCTGTTGTGACCACAAACGAAGATTCTATAATTATTTTTGGGTTATCAAGACTTGGTATTACCCAATCCATATCTCGAGCTTTATCGGGTGCGTTTTCAACAAGTTTTGGTAATTTACCCTTTTCATATTTGATATTCTCATCATCAAGGGCTTGGTTAATTAAATTTTCTGCATTGTTTTGAGCATTAGCATTCGATGCACCTTTGTTTTTGATTCCTAGTAATTTTTGAATAACTATTTTCTCATTATCTAAAACATAATTTTCTAACTTTAATTTATTTAATTCAGAACGAGGCAATCTATTGATTATTGGTAACTCATGAGCTTTAAAAAAAATATCTAAAATTAAAAGTCTGAAGTAATTATTACTACATTTTGAAACAATACTACTCATTGAGGGCCTCAACCCATCAATCCATTCTTCAGTTCTATAATTTGAAAACATTTCAGGATTATTTATAACTATTAGTATTGTCCTAAAAAAATATTCTTGCGAGAAAGTTGATATTGTTAATAAAATTTCAATTATTTTTTTTGGGTCTTCAATGAGTATTTTTTCAGTATTTGTAATTATTGTTTTTTCATCGTTTATTATTGAGTAAATTTCTTCGACTCTTTGTGTTTGGTTGATAATTAAATCATTCTCAAAATTTTTATCAGATCTTAACCAAGTGTTATTTTTTATTATATGTTCAGATTTATCAACTCTTGTCATTTTATAAGTTTAATTAATGTTAAAAGTGGGTCAAATGTGGGTCACTTTAGTTTTTTAGTGGGTAGATTTCTGAAAAACCCTTGTGGGCGCTACAGGATTTGAACCTGTGACTTCTTCCTTGTAAGGGAAGCGCTCTGCCGGACTG
>MDTG01113642.1_pt1 | contig 32875 bp, 23 predicted proteins | sample 811421 | NCBI WGS metagenome assembly MDTG01 (sample SAMN05326645, study PRJNA326480) | marine metagenome | isolation source: seawater | place: Pacific Ocean: South East | collected 2011
AATTAGTAGATGGCAGAATAATTATTAGAGATAATTTTCATCATATGTTTGAAAATATTCCAGAAGCAATGATCTTTGGAGAAGATGTAGTAAAAATTGGAGGGGTTAATCAAGGATGTGAAGGATTGCAGGAAAAATTTGGAGAGTTAAGAGTATCTGATACTGGAATTAGAGAGGCAACTATTATTGGTCAAGGAATTGGTTTATCATTAAGAGGTTTAAGACCTATTGCAGAAATGCAATATTTAGATTATGTAATCTATGGTTTTCAACCAATGGTTGATGATATATCTTCATTATTCTATAGAACTCATGGTGGTCAAATAACTCCATTAATCATAAGAACCAGAGGTCATAGATTAGAAGGAATATGGCATTCAGGATCACCAATGGGAATGTTGTTAAATGGTACTAGAGGAATGTACTTATGCGTCCCTAGAGATATGACAAGAGCTGCTGGATTTTATAATACATTAATGCAATCAAATGATCCAGCAATGGTTATTGAATGTCTAAATGGATATAGAGTTAAGGAAAAATTACCAAATAATATTGGTGAATTTAGAGTTCCTTTAGGAAAAGTTGAAACAACAAGAAATGGTGATGATATAACATTAGTTACTTATGGAAGTACTTGGAGGGTTGTAATGGATGCAGCTGATAAGTTGGAAAAGGTTGGCATTTCATGTGAAGTAATTGATACTCAGACATTAGTTCCTTTTGATATTTCTCATGACATTGTTAAAAGTCTTGTTAATACTAATAGGTTATTAGTAATTGATGAAGATGTTCCTGGAGGAGCATCTGCATATATTTTACAAAAAGTCATAGAGGAACAAAATGCTTATAAATATTTAGATTCAGATCCTCAAACTTTGCCAGCTAAGGCACATAGACCTCCTTATGGTAAAGATGGAGATTACTTTACAAAACCTTCATCTGAGGATGTTTTTGAAAAGGTTTATTCAATTATGAGCGAATATAATCCTCAAAAATTTCCTCCTTTATATTAGATGAAAAAGATTACAGAATCTGATTCTAAGTATAATGATTTAGAGCAAATGAGTGTTTCAGACTTGCTATGCAATATAAACTCAGAAGACAAACTTGTAGCATTCGCTGTTGAAAAACAAATTCCTCAGATTAATAGTTTGATTAATGTAATTATCCCTAAAATGAATTTAGGTGGAAGATTATTTTATATAGGTTCAGGAACTTCTGGAAGACTTGGTGTTGTAGATGCTTCTGAGTGTCCACCAACTTTTGGAGTTGATTCTAATTTGGTAATTGGTTTAATTGCGGGTGGTGATTCTGCAATTAGAAAATCAATTGAATATGCAGAGGATGATGAGAATTTGGGATGGCAAGATTTATTAAAATACGATATTAATAAAAATGATATTGTGATAGGTATTGCTGCCTCTGGTTCTACACCATACGTTGTAGGAGCATTAAGAAAATCTAAAGAAATGGAAATTACCACTGGATGTATTGTTTGTAATAATAAAACTCCTTTATCAAAAGTTTCAGATTTTCCAATTGAAGTTATTGTGGGTCCCGAGTTCATTACTGGAAGCACAAGGATGAAATCAGGCACTGCTCAAAAGTTAGTTCTAAATATGATTTCTACTTCAGTTATGATTAAATTAGGTAAAGTAAGAGGAAATAAAATGGTAGATATGCAATTATCAAATACTAAATTGGTAAATAGGGGGCTTGAAATATTACAAAATGAGTTAGATATTGATTATAATAAATCTAAAATATTATTAGAAAAGTATGGGTCTGTTAGGAATGTATTAATAAATTATAATGGATAAAGAAAAGTTATTAAAAGGTTTATCTTGGATTTCTGTGATGATTTTGTCAATTTTTATTTCTGCAACATTTATTTTTAAAGGATTTGAATTGAGTGATCAAGGAAATCATCTTATTTTATGTATTGGTATTTTTTTTCTAATGGTAATATTTTTTACAGCTTACAAAGGTTTTAAATTAATTTCAAATTCTATATTTGATGAAAAATAGCTATATTAAACAATCATCCTATATATTAGTTTTAATTAATTTTCACAGCTCTTATCATCTCTCTTTTTCCTGGTGGACCTGAGAGTATTTCTATTTTGAATCCTACTTTTTTTAATCTTCTTTTTATCACTCCTTTTGCACAATAAGTTACTAGAAATCCATTTATAGATAATAAATTATAACATTTTTTCAGTACTTTATATTCCCAAATTTCAGATTGTCTATTTGGAGAAAAAGCATCAAAGTAAATAATATTAAAATTATTTTCAGTAATAAAATCTTGAATTCGATTATTATGCTTATAAAAAATAAATTTATTGGTGATTTTAATTTTTTTATTCCAGATACATCTGTGTAATTCAAGAAATTTATTACTATTTTTTGATAACTGAGAGTAATTTAATTTTTTAATAATATCATAATTAACTGGAAAAGGTTCTAATGTAGTATATTGTATATTACGACTTCCCATATTTTCTAATGTTAAAAAAGTATTTAGTCCAGTTCCAAATCCAATTTCAAGGATTTTTAAATTTTTAGATTTGTAGTGTTTCATTCCTTCATTTATAAATACATGCATTGATTCTGATATTGCACCATGAACAGAATGATACCTCTCATTAATCAAATGATTGTATAATGAATGTGAACCATCATTTGTAGTAATAATTTTCATTTTCAATATTTTTAGAAACAAATAATTTAAAAATACGTATTAAGTTTATATACTAGTAATGAAATTAAATTTTATTTATTAAATTTGCTTAAAACACTAAAATATTATGAAAAAATTATTTACTCTATTTATTTCTCTAACTTTAAGTTTCTCAGGTTTCTCTACTCATTTAATGGGAGGTCAAATTACTGCTACTTATATAAATACTGATACTTTGGGTAGTCATTATACCGTTGAACTTGATGTTTATAGAGATACATTAGGAATTAATATGGACACTACTCAAGATATAGATATTTATATTCTAGATTCTAATTTAAATTATACTTTATTGTTTACTCAAACAATATCATTTGGAACTGGTAGTTCATTATCTTCAATATCATCTGTATATGGAGTAGAAATATACCATTTTCAAGATATAGTGACTTTTCCTCATGATGGAGACTATATTATCAGATGGTCTGATTGTTGTAGAAATGGAGCTATAATTAATATGTCTAATCCACTTCAAGAAAGTATGACATTTGCAACAATTATTCAAGTTAGTAGTTCTAATCCAAATTCTTCTCCTACTTTTTTATCTGATCCTGTTTCATATTTACCTACTAATACTGTATGGCAATATAATCCTCTACCATTTGATCCAGATGGAGATTCATTAGTATGGTCAATGTCAGTTCCATACTCTGGTGGAATTAATGCAATACCAGATACAGTAGCTGGATATGAATATTTAGATGATACTATCTATTCAAATGCTTCTTTACCATTCTCAATTGATCCAATCACAGGACAAATCAGTTGGAATGCTAAGTTAGCTGGAAATTTCGTAGTTTCTTTTTTAATTCAAGAATATAGAAATGGAAATTTAATAGGAGTTATGAATAGAGATATGCAATTTATTGTTATTCCTGATACTAATAATTTAATGCCTTTAATTTCAAATATTAATAGCGTCCCTACTAATTCGATTGGATATCCATATGTAAAAATAAATCCAGGACAGAGTTATCAGTTACATTTACTAGCATCTGATCCTGATATAAATGATGTTGTTAGTATTGAAGCTTTTGGTGAGACATTTAATCAATCTAGTGTGTCGTCAACATTTAATGTTTCAAGTACTGGAAATGGAAATGAAGTTGAAGGTGTTTTCAGTTGGAACCCTAGTATAAATGACTTAAGAAAGGATCCATATATTGTAGTATTTCGCACTTCTGATGGATATTATTATTACGATGAAACAATTCAATTTGAAGTAACATTGTCTACTGATATTAGTACTTTTGATCAAACAATTTTTTCTGAAATATATCCAAATCCTGCAAATAATAGATTATATATTCCTATAAAAATGCAAAACTCTGAACAGCTTATAATTGAGATATACAATATTTTAGGATTTAGAGTTTCTCATAGCATTATTGATTTGAATTCAGGTAATCATTTAATAATTAATGATATTGATCTAAATTCAGGAAATTACATAGTAACATTTAAAAATATTAATGGATATTTAATGAATTCTCAGAGATTACAAATTATCAAGTAATCATATTTCATATTTTGATTTTATATAAAAGGGGTTTTCCCCTTTTTTTTTTTATTTTTGCAATAAATTTTGAATCTGTATTAAAATGAGAATTTCTAGAGTTGAACATAGTAGAATTAATGAAGTAGATTTTTCAAATTTGAAGTTTGGCACAGTATTTTCTGACCATATGTATAAATGTAAATATACTGCAGGTGTTTGGAGAGATCCTGAGATTATTCCATATGGACCTTTGAATTTAAATCCTGGAACTCAAGTTCTACATTATGCACAATCAGTTTTTGAAGGTCTAAAGGCATTTAAGAATGAAAATGATGATTTATTCTTATTTAGGGTAGAAGATAATTTTAATCGATTAAATCAATCAGCAATCAGACTATCAATTCCAGAGTTACCTAGAGATCTTTTTTTTGATGGACTAAATAAGTTGTTAAATCTTGATAAGAATTGGTGTAAAAGTACGATTGGATCTTCTCTATATATTAGGCCATTTATATTTGCATCTAGTGAATGTATTAAAGCTTCATCTGCTAATGAATTCACTTTTTTAATTATTACCTCCCCATGTACTACATATTATTCAGGTGAAATGCATGTAGTTGTTGAACAATATTTTAGTAGAGCAGCTAGTGGAGGCGTTGGTTATGCAAAAGCTTCCGGAAATTATGCGGCGTCATTTTTCCCAACTATTAAAGCAAATCGAAAAGGATTTACTCAAATAATTTGGACGGATTCCAAAACTCATAAGTATATTGAAGAATCAGGAACTATGAATATTTGGTTTGTAATTGATAATAAATTGGTTACTCCAGAGTTGAATGATAGCATTTTAGCAGGTATAACAAGGGATAGTATTATATCTATATCAAAAAAATATGGTATTGAATTTGTTGAGAGAAAGATTTCTGTTGATGAAATTTTGGCATTTTCTAAAAATGGAAAATTAACTGAAGCTTTTGGTACAGGAACTGCAGTTACAGTAACACCAATTAATTCTATTACTATGGGGGAAAATATTATTAATTTAAACTCAGGTAAAACTCAATATGCTAAATTTCTTAAAAAGAAATTACAAGAAATTCAAAATGGTAAAGTAGAAGATTTTTCTATGTGGAATTATAAAGTACTTTAGATTTCTTTTAGTATCATTTTATAATGTTGTATACCTGCTTCTTCAAATTTCTTTCCGTATTTCAAGAATCCAAATTTTTTATAAAAATTTACTACTTGAATCTGTGCATGCAGATAAATTAAGTCATTATAGTTTTTTAAGTCATTTATAATTGCTTCTAATACTAGTTTACCGTAACCATTTTTTCTCTCTGATTCAAGTACTGCAAATCTTTCTAATTTATATCCATTTTCTGTACTTCTATATCTAGCTGTGGCAACAGCTTTATTATTTTTTAAGACTAGATAATGGATAGATTCTTCTTCATATTCCCATTCTATTTCTTCTGGACAATTTTGTCCTATAACGAATACTTGGTGTCTAATTTTATGAGATTTTTCCATTAGATCAGTCTGATTATATTTGAATTTTTTAATTGTTAACATGCGTAAGAATTGATAAATATTGTTAATTTTGCAATTAAACAAAAAAAAATAAATAAATGAAAAAAATATTTATCTTAATTGTATCTTTTATTGTAATGTCTTTCATTGCTAGTCATCAAGATCATGTAGATGTAAATACAGAGTCTTCTAAAATTAGGTGGAAAGGTTCTAAAATTTCTGAATCTCATGATGGTATTGTAAATATTAAGCAAGGTAAACTAATTCTTGAGCATGGAAGGTTAGTAGGAGGGGGGTTTGTTATTGACATGAATACTATCAGTACTCAGGATATGTCCGATAAGGGAAATAATAAATTAAATAGTCATTTGAGAAATGAAGATTTTTTTGATGTTGAAAATTTTCCAACTTCAAAGTTATTAATTAAATCTACTAAGTCTATTAGTAAAGATGTGTACAGAATTACTGCTGATTTAACAATTAAAGGGATAACAAATTCTATTGTTTTTGATACCGAGATTAAAATTTCTGGAATTGAATATTTAGCTACTGCAAAGATAAAAATTGATCGTACAAAATGGGATATAAAATATAAATCAGGCAGTATTTTTGCTGATTTAGGTGATAAGGCAATACTAGACGAAATAGAATTTGATGTGATGTTATTGTCTGTTAAATAAAAAATAATTAATTTTATAAAAAAAAAAAACATGAGAAAATCAATATTAACAATATTAATGTCATTATTTTTCATCCTTTCATTTGCTCAAGTGGAAAATGCTACTTTTTTGACTAGATATTCTACTTTCTATGAGTATAATACTTATACTGATAAATTTGAGTTAACAAATGAAGCTTGGATGGAAACTTATTTAACTGCTAGTTCAGATTACTATAATTTCAAAATTGAAGATGGAGAATGGACTAAAGTTTACTGGGAATACTATGAGAAAAATGAGTATGGAAATGATGTATATTATACAAGAGATGAAAGAAAAGTAGTTTTTGATTATGAAAATCAAAGAATAATTTTTTATTATGAATATAGTGAATATGAGAAATTATATACTAAGTATATAATTCTTGACAAACTTTCAAAACTTTAGGAAAGATACTTAAATAAAGAAATTCGGGTATTATAATCTCATTTTTTTATAAATATAATCTGAAAGTTTTTTTGCACTATCTTTATTATTCCTGAACCATAATTCTGGTTCAATTAACTCTAGTTCACTTAGAGAAATTTCATTGTTATTGTCATAGACTAAATCAACTCTTGCATACGCAGTTTTGAATGGGCATTTTTCTAAGCATCTTTTTGCAAATTTGATTTCGTTAGATTTTGCTATATATTTTTCAACTATACCTCCATGATCATCTTGAACTCTAAAATCACCTTTTTTAGCAATTTTCTTAACGGCATGGGTATACTGACCATTAATCATAATTAATGATATTTCTCCTTTTTGTGTAATGTTTTCTAAATACTCTTGGAATATAAAAGACTTTTTTTGAATTAATTTATTAAATAAAACTTCATATTCTTTAGTTTTTGAAGAATCTATCTTATATGTATCTAAAGCTGCTCCTGAGATACAAGGTTTTATAACTGCTTTATTAAAATTAGTTTTTTTAAATAATTTTGAGAGGGTTATGTTCTCTCTTTTTTTTATAAAAATAGTACTTGCTATATTAACTCCTTTATTAGCAAGGTAGTTTAAGTATTTTTTATCTAAATTCCAATTTATTACTTCATAGGAATTAATAAATTCTGTTTTATTTTTGGTTTCATTTAACCATGATTTAAACTCTTTAATTTTCTCAAAATAATCCCAAGTAGTTCTAAATATTGCATACTTCGTAGTATTCCAGTCAAATTCTTTATCAAACCAATATTTTTTACATACTTTTAATCCTTTAGATTTTAAGTTTTTTATTAAAATATCTTCTTCTATTAAGACTTGATTTGTATACCAATTATTTTTTTTTTGGGTTTATATATCTTTCTTGTGTCAGTATAACAATATCATACATTATATTGTATCTAATTTTTAAACTTTTCTAATATTTCTTTAGCTGCATCTTTATGTATAGTAAAAGTCATCATTTTTAATTTCACATAGTCTTCATGATAAAAGTAAAAACCAGGAAATCTTCCATTTCTACTGCCTGATCCACTATCTTTTATTAGAAACCACCAATCTTCATCTTCATCAACTTTATATCCAATTAAATGTACTGCATGATCATCTGTTGTTGTGCCATTTGAAAACCTAAATTGTCTTGCATTTTCATCAATATTATTTGATGGAATGTCATATGAGGGTATCATTGCAACATCAAATTTTGAAGAATATCCTGATTCTGAGACATCTCCTCCAATTGCCATAGAAAATCCGTTTTTAATTGAATTCTTAATAATGAACATAAAATCTTCTAAAGGTATATTATAATATTCTTTAGATCTCCACCAATTATCCGGGACTTGATATTCTGTTTGAGTCCAATACGGTTTTTCTAGTAAACTCATGAAATCAACATAGTTATTAGGGTTTATCTTTGTTACGTACCTCATAAATCCTTTTGGGGTATATGTTCTTCCATTATATCTAAATTTTGTTGGAGGTTCTCCCATATAATAGTTAAGTATTGATTTAACATTTGATATTATAATGTCTTCATCCCATAAATTAATTTTTTTACAATTATAAAGATAACTTTTTATCTCATTAAACATTTTCTCATGATTATAAAAAGGTTGATCATTAGGTTTACCTTCATATGCATCTAATGGGACAATACCATATAAGTCCATCATTCTTTGGACAGCATTTGTTTCAGATCCTTCTCCTAAAAAAGTTTCACCTCTAGTTTCAATAAAACTTCTTGCTTTTTCAATATATTCGAAATAAACAGGATAAAGTTCTGAAAGATTAATATTTTTGCCTGTAATTCTAGTAATTTCACTTTCGAAGAAAGAAATTGTTGAAAAACACCAACATGTTCCAGTATTTCCTTGAGATATTGGTTCAGAAGAATTAATCAATGTAAATTCTTCAATAGATTGTGGTATTTTCTTTCCATCAAAAATCATATTGAATGATTTATATTCTTCTGTTACTTTTTCATATTCTTTACTTTCTTCTAGTATTTTATTGTAAAAATTGTTAGAATAAATTTCAAAATGACCCTTATCTTGAGAAAATGATAATGAACTAATTAAGAGTAACACTGATATTCTTTTTAACATAAATTATTTATTTAATTATTAATTTTCAAATTTACTTTAAATTATTAAATTGCAGAATATTATACAAAATAAAATGGTTATGAATAAATCAATAATTAGTTTTTTCTTGATTTTAATTATTTCATTTACTAGTTTTAATTTTTTTATTAATTCTAGATATAAAATAGAGAGAAATATTAAAATAGATGCTAATATTGATATTGTTTTTGAGAATATATTAAATTTAGAACATTGGACTGATTGGGCTGTTTGGTTTAGTTATCCTGATGATTTATCTTTAAATTTCATTGATAATAATGACTCTATAATTACTAAAATTATTTGGGAAGGTTCTGAAAATAATGGATATTTAGAGATAGTATCATTCAATAAACCTGATTCTATTTTAACCAAAGTATTTTCAGATGGACTGTCTGTAACAAATGCTTTATTTAAGCTTGAAAGAATAGATCATCTAAGAACAAATTTGAGTTTGATTATTTATGGAAAAGTTCCATTCTATATGAGTTTCATGACATTATTTTTTGATTCAATTTTGGGAAATGAAATAGAGAAAAGTTTATCTTTATTGGAAGAAAAATTAATTGGTTTCACATATTTCTTCTATATTGGCCACCAACATCAAACAGAGATTGTGTGATTTCACCTAATGAACATGTTTTAGTAGCTTCCATAAGGACTTCAAAGATGTTTTTATTTTGAATTGCAGTTTTTTGAACTTCTTTAATTATTTCCTGTGATTCTAAAATATTTCCACTTTTCAGTTCTTCTAACATTGATATTTGGTATTTTTTTTCTATATCACTTGATCTAATAATTTCTTTTGGTATTATTGTTGGAGATCCTTTTTTATTAAGAAAAGTATTTACTCCTATTATTTCATATTCTCCCGTATGTTTCAGATTCTCATAATAAAGACTTTCTTCTTGAATTTTTGATCTTTGATACATAGTTTCCATTGCTCCTAAAACTCCTCCTCTTTCAGTAATTCTATCGAATTCAACTAATACAGCTTCTTCTACTAAATCTGTCATTTCTTCAATTATAAAAGATCCTTGTAATGGATTTTCATTTTTTGTTAGTCCTAACTCTTTATTTATAATTAACTGTATAGCCATTGCTCTTCTTACAGAATCTTCTGTTGGAGTAGTAATAGCTTCATCATATGCATTAGTGTGTAATGAATTACAATTATCATATATTGCATATAAAGCTTGTAATGTAGTTCTGATATCATTAAAATCGATTTCTTGAGCGTGAAGAGATCTTCCTGAAGTTTGTATGTGATACTTTAACATTTGGGATCGTTTATTAGCTCCATATTTATGTTTTAATGCTTTGGACCATATTCTTCTAGCTACTCGTCCAATAACTGCATACTCAGGATCGACCCCATTACTAAAGAAAAAAGATAGATTTGGTCCAAATTCATTTATATCCATTCCTCTACTTAAATAGTATTCCACATAAGTGAATCCATTCGCTAATGTAAAGGCAAGTTGTGATATTGGATTTGCTCCCGCTTCAGCTATATGATATCCTGATATTGATACTGAGTAAAAGTTCTTTATTCTATTATCAATAAAGTATTCTTGTACATCTCCCATCATTCTTAAAGCAAATTCAGTAGAAAAAATGCATGTATTCTGAGCTTGGTCTTCTTTTAAGATATCTGCTTGAACAGTACCTCTAACTTTTATTAAGGTATCATTTTTTATTTTTTTATATATATTTTTTTCTAGTACCTGATCTCCTGTAACACCTAATAAGAACAAACCTAAACCATTATTTCCTTGTGGCAAATCTCCTTGATAAGATGGTCTTATTGTTCCCTTTTTATCGTATATTTCTATTATTTTTTTATTTACTATATCTTCTAATTTTTTTTCTTTTATATATTTCTCACATTCTTGATCAATAGCTGCATTCATGAAGTATGCTAATATTATTGGAGCTGGCCCATTTATTGTCATACTTACAGATGTAAGTGGATTAGTTAACTCAAAACCTGAATATAGTTTTTTAATATCATCAAGACAACATATTGATACTCCTGCATTACCAATTTTCCCATAAATATCTGGTCTTTCATCAGGATCGCTTCCATATAAAGTTACTGAATCAAATGCTGTAGAAAGTCTTTTAGCTGGCATATCTAAACTAACTAGATGAAAACGTTTATTAGTTCTTTCAGGTCCTCCTTCTCCTGCAAACATCCTAGTAGGGTCTTCTCCCTCTCTCTTAAATGGAAATAATCCAGAGGTAAAAGGAAATTCACCAGGTATGTTTTCCTGTAATTGCCATTTAAGTATATCTCCCCATCCTTCATATTTTGGAAGTGATATTTTTGGAATATTAGTATCAGATATTGACTTACTATGAGTTTCAATTTTTATTTCTTTATTTCTAACATTAAATTTAAATGATTTATTTTTATATTTTATTTTTAAATCTTTCCAAGTATCAATTAATAATTTATTTTTTGGATCAAGTTCTAATGATAATGAATGATATTTTGATTTTAATTTTGAGATTAAATTGTCATCAGTCTTATTTAAAATTTCTAGAGTTTTATTTAATGCGTACATTTTTTGAGCAATCTCATGTTGTTTATTACTCCAATGATCATAAGATCTGTTATTTTCTGCAATTTCAGATAAATATCTTGTCCTATTTGGAGGTATGATATATATTTTTTCACTCATTTCATTGGTAATTTCAAATTTTGATTTGAAACTTATTAATTTTCTTTCATAGAGTTTATCGATAATTATTTTATACAAAGAGTTAATTCCTGGATCATTAAATTGTGACGCTATTGTGCCGTATACTGGCATAGAATCCACAGGCTTATCAAATTTACTATTATTTCTTTGGAACTGTTTTTTAACATCTCTAAGTGCATCTAGACTTCCTTTTTTATCAAATTTATTTATTGCTATAAAATCAGCAAAATCAAGCATATCTATTTTTTCTAATTGTGTAGCCGCTCCATATTCAGGAGTCATTACATATAATGATAAATCAGAATGTTCCAAAATCTCAGTATCAGATTGACCTATTCCTGAAGTTTCTAATATTATTAAATCATAATTAGCTAACTTCAATATGTTTAGAGCATCGTTTATATGGGCTGATAATGCAAGATTTGCTTGTCTAGTTGCTAGAGACCTCATATATACTCTATTTGAATTTATAGAATTCATTCTAATTCTATCTCCTAAGAGAGCTCCACCAGTTTTTCTTTTTGAAGGATCTACAGAAACTATTGCTATGTTTTTATCATTAAAGTCTATCAAAAATCTTCTCACTAATTCATCTACTAAAGAGGATTTTCCTGCTCCACCAGTACCTGTAACTCCTAAAATTGGAGTTTTAGATTTTTTTGATAGTTTTTTTATTTCTGTTAATTTAAGTCTATGTTCTTTTGGACAATTTTCTGATGCAGATATCATCCGTGCAATGGATCTTGTTTCTTTATTTTTTATGTTATTGATTCCACCTATTAACTTGTCTCCTAACAAAAAATCAGAATTTTTAATTAGGTCATTAATCATACCCTGAAGACCCATTTTTCTTCCATCATCCGGGTGATATATTTTAGTGATTCCATAATTTTCTAGCTCTGTGATTTCTTCAGGGAGTATTGTTCCTCCTCCTCCAGCGAATATTTTAATATTAGAAGCGTTTTTTTCATTTAATAAATCATACATATATTTGAGGTATTCTGTGTGTCCTCCTTGGTATGATGTTATAGCAATTGCATTAACATCTTCTTCAATAGCACAATCAACAATTTCTCTAACAGACCTATCATGTCCTAGATGGATTACTTCACATCCTGATGATTGAATAATCCTCCTCATTATATTTATTGCAGCATCGTGACCATCAAATAAACTTGCTGCGGTTACGATTCTTATTTTATTAATTGGTTTATATTTTTTTACTTCTTTCATTAATATTTTTTAGCAAATTTACATTTTATAAATGTATTTTAATAATGTAATTTAATTTGATATTTTTACACAAAAAATTTAATTATTAAAAATATGAAAAAAAATGTATTTATTATATTAGTTTCTTTTTTATTTATTGGATGTTTCAATGATAACAATAATAATAAAACTAAAAATAATAACACTATTTATCCTTCAGATAATCCATCTGATAGAATTGTGTATGAAAATAGAAGATTTAAAGATCCTGCTACAGGAATACTTCCTAAAGATATTCGTAGAAAAGAATTAATTTTTGCTCGTACATTGCCTTTAAGTCATAAATTTTCAAAGTCATCATGGATACACAGAGGCCCTTATAATGTTGGTGGAAGAACTAGAGCATTATCTTTGGATGTTAGAAACGAAAATATAATTTTAGCTGGAGGAACGTCAGGAGGTATGTTTCGGACCATAGATGGTGGTCAAAATTGGACTATGACTACAGATAAAAATCAACTACATAATGTAACTTGCCTAACTCAAGATACTAGAGCAGGTCATGAGGACACATGGTATTTTGGTAGTGGTGAAAATAGAGGAGGTTGGTTAGGTGATGTGTCTTTTCTAGGAAATGGAATTTATAAAAGTATAGATGGAGGTTTAAGCTGGGACTCTTTATCTATAACAACATCTAATACACCACAAAGTATGGATAATGATTTTGATTTCGTCTGGAATATTGTTACGGACCCATCGAATGATTCTATGGATGTTGTATATGCAGCAACACATGGAGATATATATAAAAGTACAGATGGAGGTTTAAGTTGGGATAAAAAATTAGGAGGAAATAATTCATCCTATTATCAATATACATCTATAGAAATCACATCAGATGGTGTTGTATATGCAGCTATAAGTTCTTCTTGTGCCGATAAAGGAATTTGGAGATCTCCAGATGGTGAAAATTGGACTAAGATAATAGATGCTAATTTTCCAACGATTTATGATAGAATATCGATAGGAATTAATCCATCCAATGAAAATGAAGTTTATTTTATTGCTGCTAGTACTACTGGTTTTGGACAATATACAGATGTTTTTTTTGGTGGAAGTACATGGACTTCTTTGTGGAAATATAATTATCTTAGTGGAGATGGGAGTGCCAATGGTGGTTCATGGATAGATTTATCTTCAAACATTCCTGCTAATCAACCAACTACATTCGATAATTTCAACTCTCAAAGTTCATATAATTTAATGATAGAGGTGCATCCATCAGATCAAAATACAATATTTATTGGGGGTACAAACTTATGGAGATCAACTGATGGGTTTACATCACCAAATAATACAATGATTTGTGGAGGATATTTAGTTGGATCTTATGAAGGAGATGGTAATTGGGGAGTATATCCAAATCATCATCCTGATCAACATAACTTACTTTTTTTACCTTCAAATACTAACATTATGATATCTGCTACAGATGGAGGTGTTTATAAGTCTATAGATTGTTTTAAAGATACTGTAGATTGGGTTTCGTTAAATAATGGGTATTACACTACACAATTATATACAGCTACTACAAGCAAGAATGCTAATTCTGAAGTTTTACATGGTGGATTTCAGGATAATGGTAATTTTGTTACGTTTTCTGGAAATGTAACAGATCATTGGAGTATGCCTTTTAATGGAGATGGAGCCTACTCTGGTATAGCTGATAATGAAGAAGATTTTTATTTAACTATTCAAAGAGGTGTTGCGTATAAAATGAAATTAGATACAAATGCAAAAAGATTATCATTCAACAGGTTAGATCCTTTATCTGCTGATTCAACAAAATATCAATTTATAAATCCATTTACTATGGATGAAAATAATGATAATGTATGTTATTTGGCAGTTGGGAATAAATTATGGAGAAATAATAATTTATCTTCAATACCTTATAATGACTTACATAGTAGGAATGATATTGGATGGAGTACTTATTCTGATGGAGCTTTTAATTCTGCTATGGATATTACAGCAATTTCTACATCAGTAAACCCACCAAATATTGTATATTATGGAACAGACAGTAAATATCTTCATAGAATTGATAACGCACATCAAGGAGACCCTTCTCATCAATATATTACAAATATTCCTACAGGCTCTGGTGTTCATTGTTCAGATATTGCAATTCATCCTAACGATCCAAATAAAGTTATGGTAGTTTTTTCTAATTACAATACGTATAGTCTTTTTTATACTGATGATGGAGGAATTAGCTGGCAAAAAGTTGCTGGAAATTTGGAAGAAAATTCATCAGGTTCTGGAAATGGACCTTCATGTAGAACAGCACAGATAATAGATTTCGGAAATTCACAGTTGTATATAGTTGGTACTTCAGTTGGTTTATTTGCTACAGATCAATTAGATGGAGTTAATACTTTATGGAGTAATATAGCTCACAATGAAATTGGAAATGTAATAATAGAAAAAATTGATTATAGACACTCTGATGGCAGATTAACTGTTGCAACGTATGGTAATGGTGTCTTTCAAACTACAATTAATTCTGTTGATGATGTATTAAGTTTAATAGATCAGGATGATTTTGATATAAATATTTACCCTAACCCTGCTGAAAATTATGTGTATACTGATATAAATATGTCTTCATCACAATCGATAATTATTACATTGTACAATCAGGTCGGTAAAGAAATTAATAATAAAACAGTTAATTTAACAGTTGGATTCAATAAAATACCATTTAATATAAAAAATATTAAAAAAGGAATATATTATCTTGAGTATTATTTGGAAAATAAAAGAATTGTTAAGAAATTTGTAAAAAAATAGTGTTCTATGAAAAAGACTTTTATTTCAATCCTTATAATTTTATGTGCAATCAATTCTTATTCTACTCATTTAATGGGTGGTGAGATAACTTATAAATGCATTAAAGCTGGATCCAAAGCTGGTTTCTATGTTTTTCAAGTTAAAATTTATAGAGATTGTATGGGCATACCATTAGACACTACATCTTCATTAACTGTTCATAATCATCCTACAATTAGTTCTATTCCATTAGCTTACATTGGATCTAACGATATCTCACCAGTATGTGATACTATAAATAATTCTAATATGATGTTTAATTGTGGTAGTTCAAATTTGGGATTTGGAGGAAATGGAATAGGAGCTGTTGAAGAACATATTTATTTGTCAGATACATTAAGAATACCCGGAACTCCTAATTCTGATGGTTGGCATTTTACATGGTCTGACTGTTGTAGAAATGGAGCGATAATAAATATATTAAACCCAAGTTCTTTTGGATTTACATTAAGAACTGCCCTATATCCATTTACTGATTCACTAGGAGTTGTATACCCAAATAGTAATGATTGTTATGATAGTTCTCCTGAATTTTATGAAAAGCCAAGAACTATTTTAGAAACTAATAATGGGTATGACGCATCTTCTTCTACTAATGGTTTTACCTATAGTCATAATGCTTTTGATCAGGAGCTTGATTCATTATCATATGAATTTGCTCCACCTCTTGATGAATTAGGATATAATTATTCTAATCCTAATTCTACAGCTATCCCTTTTTCTAGCGGTTTTTCTTTCCAAATGCCTATTAATGGCATAACAATTAATTCGAGTACTGGAAGAACTCAATATCCAGCTGATATTCCTGGTAACTATGTGACTTGCACTAAAGTTTCTTCATTCAGATGTGGTCAACTAATTTCAGAAGTTTTTAGAGAAATTCAAGTAGTACTTATACCTCCAACATGTAATCTTGGAGATACTACTAATGGAAATATTGGAGCTGACACATTATGTAATGTTAGACCAATAGTCCAACCTCCTTTTTATTATCCAAATTTACTTCCTCAATATCAATGGGACACTTTAGTCCATTGTGGAGATACTGTAAGATTTGATTTTATTGCAAATGACAATGATATATATCCAAATGGGTCTAGTCAAGACTTATTATTTGAAGTTTCTGGAGGTCAATTCCATGACTATTCAAATAATCAACCATGTTTGAATCCACCGTGTGCTACATTCTCTCAGATTGGTACAGGAAATAGTCCTCCATTTATTAGTGCTGGTGGTTTTGGTGGAGGTCAATTTGAATGGGTAACTTCATGTAATCATTTAGTTGGAAATTGTTCTTCTCAAAATAGACCAGTAATATATACATTTGTAATAAAAGTTTCTGATGATTTTTGTTCAGCTCCCGCTATTGAAAACACATCACAGATTATTTCAGTTACTGTTTTTCCCCCGTGTGATAATTTAAAGATTCCTATTTCTACATTAGATGCTTCATGTAATTTGGATGATGGATCTGCAATTGTTAATCCTTTTGGAGGATTTCCTCCGTATAATAAATATTGGTATGATTTTTCGGGATCTGTTGTAAATCCAGATTCTTTAAGAAATGGTGATTATATACTCAGAGTTACAGATTCTACTCAATGTGAAGTAATTGATACATTTACTATTGGTGGTCCTCAATATTTACCCCAAATCACATCTAATATAAATAATGTTAGTTGTTATGGACTTTCTGATGGTGAGATTAATATATATGGAGATTCCTCTCTTAATTTTCTTTGGAACACTGGAGATACTATACACTTCTTAAATAATTTAGTAGCAGGCGCATATTCTTTATTAACTACAGATTCTTTTGGATGTAATATTATTGACACTTTTTATGTTTCAGAACCTCAATCTATAAATTTTTCTTATAATTATTCTAATGTGAGTTGTTATGGTTTTTCAGACGGAAGTATTGATGTTTTAGTAAGTGGAGGAATACAACCTTATTCATATTTATGGAGTACTGGAGATACTATAGAAGATTTAAATAGTTTAGATACAGGAGTTTATTCATTATATATATCTGATTCCAATGGATGCAATTTAAATTCATCGTTAATAGATATTTCTGAACCTGTACAAATTCAGAATATCATCAGTTCTTCATCAGTATCTTGTAATGGTATAAATAATGGTTTGATCGTAAATAATACTAGTGGGGGAATTTATCCATATAGTTATAACTGGAACACAGGGGATACTTTATCATCATTATATAATATTTCTGGAGGTTTATATTCATTAGTAATTACTGATAGTAATAATTGCACTTATTTAGATTCAATTTTTGTTTTTGAACCGACTGAACTCATTTCTAATATTACAGACTCATCAGGTGTTATTACCGGAGTAGCTTATGGAGGAACACCTCCTTACACTTATGAATTTTTTGGGCCAAATGGATTTTTAGCTTCTAATTCTAATAATATGGGAACTTCTTTTTCAATTACTCCAATTACAAATGGGACTTATTGGTTTGTTGTTACTGATGATAATAATTGTGTTGATTCTATAAGTATTTCATACAATAGTGATTTTTCTCCTACTGTATTAGTTAACTTGTCAAATTATCTTTGTGATAGTTTAAGTTCCTTAACTATAGAGGTTAGTCAGGATTCAGGTGAGGTTGACATGTCAACAGCACTATTTCAGTCTAATTCAGGATCATTTGACATCTCAAATTTTAACTTAGGAGATACAATTGGAACTGCTGTTTTAATGGCAGGAGGAGGGAGTATATATTTTAATACAATGATAATGGTTAGTTCCATAATTTCTTCATCACAAGCTATAATTGTCCCTTGTGATTCTATTAACGGATGTTTAGGTTCTTTTGTTATAACTAACTCTCCAAATGGGGGTGTAGAAATACTAACACAATCAGTGCCAGATGGGAATAATTTTACTGCTGGTAATATGAGTTCTATTACATTTGATAATGTTTTCATCAATCCATGTGGACCTTTAGTGTTTACAACTACAATTAATTCTGAACTAGGAGATATTGATATTCAGAATCTAACTTTTTTATTGACATTTGAAGATTTATTAGATTTATCAAAATTATCAATTTATCCTAATCCTACTAATCAATTTATAAATATTAGTTTTCTTTCTAACAACAGACAAGATATTACGATATCTATAATTAATCTTATAGGTGAGAGATTGTTTTTTGATGAATTATATGATTTTAATGGAAATTATGAGAGGATTATTGATTTAAGTAATTATCCATCTTCAATTTATATGTTAAATATTTCAAATGGAAACAAAAGGTTTAATAGTAAGATTATTAAAAATTAATCATTTGAAATTTCATTAATTTTTTTTGACAGAATCTTAATTTTGTTTTCAGCATCCTTTAGTTTGTTTCTTTCATTTTCAACAAGATGTTGTGGAGCTTTTTCTACAAAATTAATATTTGATAATTTGTTCTTAACAATTTCTAAAAACCCTATTGTATATTTTAATTCATTTTGAAGTTTTTCTGTTTCATCTTTAATATTTAATTCATCAGTAATTGGTATGAAATATTCATTAGAACCTATCATAAATGAAAAAACATTTGTAGGAATATTTTTTGTGTATGTAATTTTATCAATATTTCCAAGCTTATAAATTATTGAGTCCATTTCACTTGATAATTCCTTATTTGATTTAATATATAGAGAAATTTTATCTTTTTTAGGTATATTTTTTTCTTTTCTAAAATTACGAATTGATGATATTACTTCTGAAGTTATATCAAATTTCGAAATTAAATTTTCATCCCATTTTTCATTTTTTGGCCATTTAGAAATTATTATATCTGTATCTTTATTTTCTAACAAATGCCAAATTTCTTCTGAAATATAAGGCATAAAAGGATGTAATAACTTTAAGATTTTCTCTAATTGTAAAATAGTGGAATTATATGTTATTACATCAATTGGTTTTCCAAATTCTGGCTTAATTATCTCTAGGTACCAAGAACAGAAATCATCCCATATTAACTTGTAAATACTCATTAATGCCTCCGACATTCTATATTTATCAAATGAATCATTAATTTCATTAATACTTTTAATAATTTTATTTTCAATCCAAATTAATGCTTTCTTTGATGATTCAGGTTGATCTATATCTCCAAATTCCCATCCATTTATTAATCTATAAGCATTCCATAATTTATTTGCGAAGTTTCTTCCCTGCTGACATAAGGATTCATCAAATGGTAAATCATTTCCAGCTGGAGAACATAGGAGCATTCCTACTCTAACTCCATCAGCGCTATATTTTTCAATTAGTTGGATAGGGTCGGGTGAATTACCTAGTGACTTGCTCATTTTCCTTCCTTTACTATCTCTAACTATCCCAGTGAGATATACATTTTTGAATGGAATCTTCCCAGTGTATTCTGAACCTGATATTATCATCCTTGCAACCCAAAAGAATAAGATTTCTGGAGCTGTCACTAAGTCATTAGTAGGATAGTAGTACTTCATATCTGCATTTTCAGGATTTTTTATTCCATCAAATACTGAAATTGGCCATAACCAAGATGAGAACCATGTGTCTAATACGTCTTCATCTTGTCTTAAATCATTTAATGTAATTTTAGGATTTTCTTTAATTGCTAACTTTAATGCTTCTTCTTTTGTTTCAGCTACAACAAACTTATTTCCTTCATAATAATATGCTGGAATTTGTTGTCCCCACCATAATTGTCTTGAAATACACCAATCTTTAATGTTTTCTATCCAATATTTATAAGTATTTATAAATTTAGATGGATAAAATTTAATTTCTCCATTTAATACATTTTCAAGTGCGGGTTTTGATAATTTTTTCATTTTACAAAACCATTGTGTAGAAATCTTAGGTTCAATTATTGTATTAGTTCTTTCAGAAAAACCAATATTATTTATATAATCTTCCTTTTTTAATAAATAACCTTTATTATCTAACTCTAGTGATATTTTTTCTCTGACATCAAATCTATCTTGACCGACATACAATTGTGCGTTTATATTTAGAGTTCCATCGTCGTTAAATATTTCAATTTTTTCTAGATTATGCTTATTGCCAATTTCATAGTCATTAATGTCATGAGATGGAGTTATTTTAAGAGCTCCAGTTCCAAAATCCATATCTACATATTCATCAAAAATAATAGGTATATTTCTATTAATTAATGGAATTATTGCTTTTTTTCCTGTTAAATGAGAATATCTCTTGTCATTTGGATTTACACAAATTGCAGTATCACCTAAAATTGTTTCAGGTCTTGTGGTTGCAATAGTTATTTTCTCTTTACTATTTAAAATATTATAAGTTATATAATAAAGTTTAGATTTGATTTGTTTATAAATCACCTCTTCATCTGACACTGCTGTTTGAGCTGAGGTATCCCAGTTAATCATCCTTATACCCCTGTATATATATCCCTTATTGTAAAGATCTACAAATACATGAATCACTGATTTATTCATATCAGTATCCATAGTAAATTTTGTCCTATCCCAATCGCAAGAGGCTCCTATTTTTTTTAGTTGTTTTAATATTATTCCTCCATGGGTGTCTTTCCATTCATAAGCATGTTTAAGGAATTCATCTCTACTTAGATCAGATTTATTTATTCCTTTCTCTATAAGTTTTTGAACAACTTTTGCCTCAGTAGCAATAGAAGCATGGTCAGTTCCAGGAACCCAACATGCATTAAAACCTTCCATTCTGGACTTTCTAATTAAGATATCTTGAATTGTATTGTTTAGCATGTGTCCCATGTGTAAAACTCCAGTCACATTTGGAGGTGGTATTACAATTGTAAATGGTTCTCTGTCATCAGGAGTTGATTTAAAATAGCCTTTTTTTTGCCAATAGTCATACCATTTTTTTTCTGATTCCTTATGATTGTAGTTTTTAGAAATACTCATCAATATATTTTAGATTACAAATCTACAAAAAAATGTTTTTTACAAATCATAACAGTAATAGATTTGTTAAGGAAAAATATTTTATTAATTTAGCCGTTATAAAATTGTCAAATTAATTTTAAATAAAAAAATAATGAAGAAAATACTTTTATTTGGGTCAATCTTTTTATGTGTGACATTTTCCAATGCTCAGAATATTGAATTTGTTTCAAAGATTATTGATTATGGAACTATAGATCATAACTCTGATGGTAACAGAGAATTTGTATTTACTAATACTGGAGATAAACCCTTGATTATTAAGTCTGCTAAAGGTAGTTGTGGATGTACTGTACCATCTTATAAGAAAGAAGATGGTTCATCAGAGTGGGCTCCTGGAGAGAGTGGTAGAATACAGGTAAAATATGCAACTAATAGAATTGGTAATTTTAAGAAAACCATTACTTTGGTTACCAATACACCAGATAAGAAGCCTGTAATTTTAACTATTAAAGGAAATGTACTTTCTCCTGAGGAAGAAGTAGGAGCACCAGATAAAGAGAATAAAGGTCCTATAGAGAATTAATTAAATAATATTACGACATCAGCACCCTCTAATGAGGGTGTTTTTTTTAAAATAATTTTATAAATATGCCAAGTATTTCGAATAAAGGATCTTTGATGCCAGAGTCTCCAATAAGGAAATTAGTCCCATTTGCTGAACATGCAAAAAAAAAGGGAAAGAAGGTATATCACTTGAATATCGGACAACCAGATATTGATTCTCCAAAAATATCAATTGATTCAATTAATAATTTTTCAGATAAATTGATTGAATATTCACATTCTGCTGGTAACTTAAGTTATAGACAGGGTCTTTCTTATTATTATCAAGATTTAGGAATTAATATCGAATACAATGATATTTTAGTCACTACAGGTGGTTCTGAGGCATTGATTTTTGCTATTAATTCATGTCTTGATCCAGGAGATGAAATAATTATTCCAGAACCTTTTTATGCAAATTATAATGGATTTGCAGTTTCATCTGGAGTAAAAATTGTTCCTATTAATACTAAAATTGATAATGGATTTGCATTACCTAATATTGAAGAATTTAAAAAATTAATTACAAAGAAAACTAAAGCAATATTAATTTGCAATCCAGGTAATCCTACTGGATATTTGTACTCCAAGAAAGAATTAGAATTACTTAGAGATATAGTTATTGAAAATAATTTATTTTTATTTGCAGATGAAGTATATAGAGAGTTTTGTTATGATGGATATAGTCATTATTCAATATTAAACTTGAAAGGTATAGAAGAGAATGCAGTTGTAATAGACTCAACATCTAAAAGGTATTCTATGTGTGGAATTAGAATAGGGTGTTTAGTTTCTAGAAATAAGAAGATTATATCAACTTCATTAAAGTTTGCTCAAGCTAGATTATCTCCACCAGCATTTGGACAAATAGCAGCTGAGGCTGCCTTATGTACCCCAACTAAATATTTTGATGATGTTGTTAAAGAATATTCTATTAGGAGGGATTTACTTGTTAATAGATTAAATAATATAGATGGTGTTATTTGTCCTAAACCTAATGGTGCTTTCTATGCTATTGTACAATTACCAGTAGATAATGCTGAAAAATTTTCTCAATGGTTATTGGAAGAATTTGATTTGAATGGAGAAACAATTATGATTGCCCCAGCGTCTGGATTTTACTCTACTAATAACATGGGTGTAAATCAAGTTAGGATAGCTTATGTGTTAAATCAATCTTCCTTATTAAAAGCAATTAATTGTCTTGAAGAAGGATTGAAATTATATCCTGGTACAATTAGATAGATTTACTTATTTGAAAGTATTTAATAAATTAGATACTTTTTTCTAGTTTTATTGAAAATTACAAGATCATTTGCCCAAGTTCTTTTAATTTCTTCTTCGTTTTTCCCTAAAATTATTTGTTTTCTTAAATTAGAAGTCCCAGCTAAAACATCAAAAAAATCATTAAAGAAATTATTCTTATCATTACACTTTTCATATGCATTGATAATCCATTTTAGATTGATTTCTTCTAAATAATCATCTTGATATCTTAAATCAGTACCATAACATATCAAGTTTTCATACTTTGGTTTTTTGCTACCATAATTACTTTTAGGTGTAAATGAATATTCACTTTTTATATAAGGAGATCCAAAATGTTGAAATGGATAATCTGTTCCTCTACCAACACTTATATTAGTTCCTTCAAATAAGCATAATGATGGATATAAATTAATAGATCTAGAGTTAGGTAGATTTGGAGATGGTTTAATTGGTAAGTCGTAATGCATTTGTCTTTTATAGTTTTTCATTTCAATAACTTCTAAATCACAATCTTTATCAATCCATTTCTCACCATTTATCATTTTAGCATATTCTCCTATTGTCATTCCATGAACGATGGGGATCGGATGTATTCCAACAAAAGATTTAAATTTTTCTTCTCTAATTGGCCCATCTACATAGTGACCATTTGGATTTGGTCTATCTAATACAATTAACTTAATCCTGTTTTTAGAAGCAGCATCCATTACATAATGTAATGTTGATATGTAAGTATAAAATCTAGCTCCTACATCTTGAATGTCAAAGATTAATACATCAATTCCTTCTACTTGAATATCACTTAATTTTTTATTTTTTCCGTATAGTGAAATTATAGGAATTCCTGTAATTAAATCTACATCATCATTTATTCTTTCTCCAGCATCAGCAGTACCTCTAAATCCATGTTCCGGAGAGAAGATCTTAATAACATTGATTTCATGAGATAATAAAGTGTCAAGTAGATGTGTTGAATTGACTATTGATGTTTGATTTGCAATCAACCCAATTTTTTTATTTTTTATTATAGGTAAATATAAATTTGTTCTTTCTGCTCCTGTAATTATTTGACTATTGGATAATAGAGAAATTAACATACATAATATCAAGAATATTTGTTTTATTTTAGCCACTAATTCATGAATTTAGATTTTTTCATATCAAAACGAATTATTAATGCAAAGGAAAACAAAAATGTTCTTTCTGGCCCAATAATTAGTATTGTAATTTTTGCAATAGCTTTATCTGTAGCAATTATGATTGTTTCATTATCTATTTTGGAGGGATTTAAGTCTGATATTACTAAAAGAATAACATCAGTTACTTCACATATTCAAATAACAGAGTTAAAAACAGAAAAAGAAAATAATATTTCTCCAATTGTTATTACTGATGAATTAATGTCAGTAATTAATAGTAATAATGAAATTACTAACACAAATGAAGTAATACAAGAATTTGGACTTGTTAAAACAAAAACAGATTTTTTGGGAGTTAATTTAAAAGCAGTTGATAGTGATTATTTGCTCAACTGGGATGAAATAAGTTTAAAAGGTGATTTTCTGATTTCAGATAGTTCTATTGTTATTTCTAATAATATTGCTAATAAATTAAATTTAGATGTTTCAGATAAGATAAATATATATTATCCAAATTATGGATCAAATAGAATAAAAGTATCAACCTTTTGGATATGTGGTATATTTTCTTCATCTATATCTGAATTTGATGAGTTATTAACTTATGTGTCAAAAGAGAAGTTGCGGGTAAAAAAGGGGTGGGATATAAATGAGATATCGGTATTAGAAATAATGATTGATGATTTTAAAAAATTAAATCAAGTAAAAAGATATTTAGATTTGAATTTGAATCAAAAATATGATAAAAAAATTTCAAGTGTTAAAGATCTAAATCCTGAAATATTTGAATGGATTAAGTTACAAGATATCAATGTTAATGTTATTATTATTTTAATGTTATTGGTTGCAAGTGTAAATATTATATCTTCATTATTAATTCTAATATTAGAAAAAACACATTTAATTGGAATATTAAAAGCACTCGGTGCTAATAATTGGACAATTAGAAAGATTTTTATATATCAATCTTTATACTTATCTATTAAGGGAATATTTATAGGAAATATCATTGCTTTATTACTGTTATTTATTCAAAAAAAATATGAGTTAATTTCATTAGACGAAAAAATATATTATATGAGTAATGTGCCCGTATCATTCGACTTTTTATCTTTTTTATTTATTAATATTGGAACTATATTATTATCAATATTAATTTTAATCATTCCGACTATTATAATTACAAAAATATCTCCAATAAAATCTATTGAGTTTGAATAGAATTTTTTAGTTTCGCAAAATATAACTACTATATAAATTGTAAATGGAATATTTTAATAATATTATTGAAACAATTGGTAATACACCATTAGTTAGACTTAATAAGGTAAATGATACTTCTGCATTAATACTTGCTAAAGTTGAAACCTTTAATCCTGGTCATTCGATTAAGGATAGAATGGCATTAAAAATGATTGAAGACGCTGAAAGAGATGGGAAATTAATGCCAGGTGGTACTATTATTGAAGGAACATCTGGAAATACAGGAATGGGTTTAGCTCTAGCAGCTATACAAAAAGGATATAAATGCATATTTGTATTAGCTGATAAACAGTCTAAAGAAAAAATGGATGTTTTAAGAGCAGTTGGAGCAGAGATTAGAGTCTGTCCAACTGATGTAGATCCAGAAGACCCAAGATCATATTATTCTGTTTCAAAGAGACTTTCAACTGAAATTCCAAATTCATGGTATGTAAATCAATATGATAATCCTTCAAATACTATCGCTCATTATGAATCTACTGGTCCAGAAATTTGGAGACAAACATCAGGAAAGATAACACATTTAGTAGTTGGAGTTGGAACGGGAGGTACAATATCAGGTACTGCTAAATATCTAAAAGAACAAAATCCACAGATAAAAATTTGGGGAATTGATACATATGGCTCAGTTTTCAAAAAATATCATGAGACTGGTGTTTTTGATGAAAATGAAATTTATTCTTATATAACTGAAGGTATCGGAGAGGATATATTACCAAAAAATGTTGATTTTTCAATCATAGATAGGTTTGAAAAAGTTACTGATAAGGATGGAGCAATAATGGCAAGAAGATTAAGCAGGGAAGAAGGTATAATGGTTGGTTATTCTGCTGGATCTGCTGTTGCAGGAATTAATCAATTAAAATGTCATTTAAATGAAAATGATATAGTAGTTGTTATATTTCATGATCATGGTACTAGATATGTTGGGAAGATATTTAATGATGAATGGATGAAGGATCAAAATTTTATTTAAAAAGTTATTAACTTATCAAAAAGTCAGATTAAATTTTATGATTTGATTTTTTTTGTTTTTTAAATTTACAACATAATAAAACAATAATTATCTTTTTTTAAATGTTTTTGATTTTTGACACTGAAACTACTGGACTTCCTAGAGACTGGAAAGCTCCACTTACTGATTATGATAATTGGCCTAGACTGGTTCAATTAGCATGGCAAATCAGAGATATTAAAGGAAATTTAATTAAAGTTAAAGACTATATAATCAAACCAGATGGTTTTGAGATACCATTTAATTCTCAAAAGATACATGGTATTTCAACAGAAATAGCGATTAAAAATGGTTATGATTTAAAGTTAGTTTTAGATGAATTTGATAATGATTTAAAACTATCTAGATTTATTATTGGACATAATGTAGATTTTGATAACAGTATAGTTGGTTGTGAGTTTCATAGAAATAATATGGAGAATATTTTACAAGATTTTCCTAAGATTGATACTATGAAATCTTCTGTAGATTTTTGTAAAATACCTGGTGGAAGAGGAGGTTCATTTAAATATCCATCATTAACAGATTTACATAAAAAATTATTTGGTGATGATTTTAAGGAAGCTCATAATGCGGCTGCAGATGTTGATGCTACTTCTAAGTGTTTTTTAGAGTTACTCTATAATCAGGTAATACCAAACTCTATTGTGGATTTCACGCAAGAACAATTTAAACAATATTCAAGTAATTATTTAAATGTCATTAAATCATTTGACTCATCAGATGATAAAGAAGAAAGTGTAGATTATATTGATAAGGATATAGTTGTTGAAAATGATTTAGAAATTAAGAAAAAAGAAATTAGTAAAGAAATAAAGTCATCTTTCTCGCATCTTCATTTACATAGTCAATATTCTATTTTACAGGCAAGTACAAATATTAATGAATTGGTAAATAAAGCTGTTGAAATGAATATGCCAACTGTTGCAATTACTGATTTAAATAATATGTATGGTGTATTTAAGTTTCTTAATACTGTGTTGAATCATGAGGTTAATCAGTTAAATGATGGAGGTACTTATGGATTAAAGCCAATAATTGGTTGTGAAATATCAGTTTGTATGAATCATGAGGATAAAGACAGAAAAGATCATGGATTTCAGCAAGTACTTTTATGTAAGGACAAGAAAGGATATCAAAATTTGTCTAAACTATCGTCTATTTCTTATCTAAAAGGATTCTATTATATTCCTAGAATTGATAAAAGATTATTATTAGAATTTAAAGATGGTTTGATAGCTCTAACTGGGAGTATTTATGGAGAAATACCGAAGCTAATATTAAATGAAGGTGAAAATAAGGCGGAACAAGAATTTATTTGGTGGAAAGAAAACTTTGGAGATGATTTTTATGTAGAGTTGATTCGACATGGATTAGAAGAGGAAAAATATGTGAATACGATTTTATTAAAATTTGCTAAGAAACATAATGTAAAGGTAATTGCTGCAAATAATGTTTTTTATTTGAATAAATCTGATGCTAAGGCTCATGATGTATTATTATGTGTGAAAGATGGTGAAATTCAATCTACTCCAAAAGGAAAAGGAAGAGGTTTTAGATATGCATTGCCAAATGATGAGTTTTACTTTAAGTCTCAAGATGAAATGAAGGAACTATTTTCAGACATCCCTGAAGCTATAGATAATATTTCAGAAATTGTAGATAAAATTGAAGTTTTCAAATTGAACAGAGACGTTCTCCTTCCAGCCTTTGATATCCCAGAAGAATTTATACATAATGATGATAAAATAGATGGTGGTAAAAGAGGTGAGAATGCATATTTAAGACATCTTACATTTCAAGGTGCTAAACAAAGATATAAAGAAATTACTGAAGAAATAAATGAAAGAATTGAATTTGAATTAAAGACAATAGAAGAATCAGGATACCCTGGATATTTCTTAATTGTAGCAGATTTCATAAATCAGGCTAGGAAAATGGATGTTTCTGTAGGTCCTGGTCGAGGTTCTGCTGCTGGTTCTGTTGTTGCTTATTGTACAAAAATCACAAATGTTGATCCAATAAAATATGATTTACTTTTTGAGAGATTTTTAAATCCTGAAAGAGTTTCACTTCCAGATATTGATATTGATTTTGATGATGAAGGTAGATCTAGAGTTATAGATTGGGTAGTACATAAGTATGGATATGATCAAGTATCACAAATTATTACATATGGAACTATGGCTGCTAAATCTTCTATTAGAGATACAGCGAGGGTTCTTGATTTACCTTTGGATCAAGCTGGTAAAATTGCTAATTTAGTTCCTGATATGTTATCATTAAGAAAACTTTTCAATTTAAATGAAAAGGATATTAAGAAAAATATAAACTCTGAACAAATTTCATCTGCAAAACAGCTAATAGAATTAGAAAAAACAAATGGAGTCCAATCTCAAACTGTTAAGTTAGCTAGAAAATTAGAAGGTTCTGTTAGGAATACAGGAACTCATGCATGTGGTGTTATAATTACTCCTAAGCCATTGACAGATTTAATTCCTATGACTACTTCTAAGGATGCGGAATTATTGGTAACTCAATATGATAATAGTGTTGTTGAGAGTGCTGGGTTATTAAAAATGGATTTTTTAGGACTTAAGAATTTAACAATTATTAAAGATTGTGTTAAGATAATAAAACAAATTCATGGAGTTAGTATTGATATAGACAATTTACCTCTGGATGATAATAAGACCTATGAAGTATTTCAAAGAGGAAATACAATAGGCATATTTCAATTTTCTTCAGCTGGAATGAGAAAGTATTTAAGAATGTTAAAGCCAGATAAATTTGAGGATTTAATTGCTATGAATGCTCTATATCGTCCTGGTCCTATGCAATATATACCAGATTTTATTAATCGAAAGCATGGAAAGACAAAAGTGTCATATGATTTACCAGAGATGGAAGAATATCTTAAAGAAACTTATGGAATCACAGTTTTTCAAGAGCAAGTTATGCTTCTATCTCAAAAATTAGGAAACTTTAGTAAAGGTGAAGCAGATATACTAAGAAAGGGAATGGGGAAAAAGAATAAATCTGTTGTAGAAAAAATGAAGCCTAAGTTTTTAGATGGGTGTAGAAAAAATGAATTAGATACAAATAAGGTTGAGAAAGTATGGAAGGATTGGGAAAAATTTGCTGAATATGCTTTCAATAAATCTCATTCAACTTGTTATTCATTAATTGCTTATCAAACCGCTTATTTAAAGGCTCATTATCCTGCAGAATTAATGGCAGCTTTACTAACATCAAACATGAATGATATTAAAGATGTTACCCTTAATATGGAGGAATGCAGAAGTATGGGGGTCAATGTACTTGGTCCTGATGTAAATGAGAGTTTTTACAAATTTGCTGTAAATAATAATGGTGAAATAAGATTTGGGTTAGGTGCAATCAAGGGAGTAGGAGAGTCTGCAGTTGATTCTATTGTAAATGAAAGAAAAGAAAATGGTAATTATAAAAGTTTAGAAGATTTTGTCCAGAGAATAGATCTAAAGTCGGCAAATAAAAGAACCTTAGAAAGTTTAGCTCTTGCTGGAGGTTTTGACTCTTTTAATTTATATAGATCTCAATTGTTTGCTTTAGAAAATGACACTACATATTTAGAGAAAATGATGAAGTTTGGATCAAAATATCAATTAGAAAAGAAATCTCCACAAATAGATATTTTTGGAAAATTAGGTGATGATACTTTAAGTTTCTTAAAACCTCCTCAAGTTGATCCATGGTCAACAATGAATCTCCTTACAAAGGAAAAAGAAGTAGTTGGTGTATATATTTCAGGTCATCCATTAGATGATTTTAGACTAGAGATAGATAATTTTGTTAATTCTAAATTAGATGTACTTAAAGATATGCAGTCTGTTAAATCAAGGGATTTAAGATTTGCAGTTGTAGTTTCTGAAGTTGAACATAGAGAAAGTCAAAATGGAAATAAATATGCTGTTGTTCATATAGAGGATTATGTTGATAGTTATAAACTTTTTTTATTTGGAAGAGATTATACAGATAATAAAAATTTATTAAATGAAGGTTGGCTACTATATATTACAGGTAAAGTTCAAAATAAAAGATGGGGTAATACTGAAGAGTTAGAGTTTAAATTAAATAAAATAAATATGTTAGACCAATTAATGGATATGAAAGATAGGATATTAGTTCTTGAAATGTCATATTTGTCAATTAATCCTCAGGTAATCGATCAATTAGTAAGTAATATATCTAAGCATAAAGGAAATCATCAGGTAGAATTTAAATTTATTAATTATAATGATAAATATTCTGTAGATTTGTTATCTAGAAAAAATAAAGTGAAGATAAATAAATATTTATTTGAGGATTTAAATAAAATAAATGACATCAAACTTAGTATTAAATCTTAAAAGAAATTATAAATTTGTATAAATAATTTTAACAAAAAATAAAAAAATGGCATTAGAAATTACTGATAAGAATTTTAAAGAAAATGTACTAGAATCTGAAAAAGTTGTTTTAGTAGATTTTTGGGCTCCATGGTGTGGACCATGTAGAATGATTGCACCAATAATTGATGAACTTCATGCTGAATTGGAAGGGAAGGCAGTTATAGGAAAAGTTAATATAGATGACAATTCAGAAGCGTCTGCTAATTATGGAGTTAGAAATATTCCTACACTTCTTTTATTTAAAGGTGGAGCTGTTGTTGACAAATTAGTAGGTGCTGTTTCTAAATCTCAGATTTTAGAAAAATTAGAATCACATATGTAATTCAATTCATTTGCAGGATTTTCAGCAAATATCATCTTTAGAGTTTTTAGAATTCTTCGCTAAAAATTTAGTTGAAGGTTTTATTACTGGCAAACATAAGAGTCCATATCACGGTTTCTCTGTTGAATTTGCTGAACATAGAATTTATAATAGAGGTGATTCAACAAGGCATGTGGATTGGAAACTGTTCGGAAGAACCAACAAACTTTTTATAAAGAGATTTGAAGAGGAAACTAATCTTAGATGCAGAGTTATTATTGATACATCATCTTCTATGTCTTACCCTGTTAGAAGAAATCTTAGTATACAATCTCCAAATAAATTATTGTATTCCATTTACTCTACTGCTTCTTTAATGAATTTATTTAAGAAACAAAGAGACGCTGTTGGTTTATCATTATTCTCTGATAAAGTGCATTTTCATTCAGATACAAAGACCACCAATAAGCATCATATATCATTAAAGAATGAAATGTTAAATTTACTATCAGTTAATCAAAATGAGAAGACAACTTCTATAGTTGAATCTATCCATGATATTGCTAGTCGAATACATAGAAGATCTTTAGTTTTCCTTTTTACTGATTTTCTGGGATATTATGATAATCTTGATGAGATATTTTTAGCATTACAGCATTTAAAGTTTAATAAGCATGAGTTGGTTTTATTTCATCTATTCGATAAATCAACAGAGATAGATTTTGAATTTGACAATCTGCCTATGAAATTTATTGATTTAGAAAACAATGAAGAAATCAGGTTAAACCCTGTAGATGTTAGAAATGAATATATTAACAATACAAAATTATTTTTCAATGATTTAAAGGTTAAATGTCTTCAACATAAGATAGATTTAGTGGAAGTTAATATTAATGAGAGTATGGATAAAATCTTACATTCTTATTTACTTAAAAGACAAAAAATGTTTTGAGTATAAGAAAAATATTTTAGATTTGCAAAATAAATTTGAGGTCTGGTAGTTCAGCTGGTTAGAATACATGCCTGTCACGCATGGGGTCGCGGGTTCGAGTCCCGTCCAGACCGCAAGACACAAACCCTTATAATCTA
>MDTG01324975.1_pt1 | contig 32873 bp, 34 predicted proteins | sample 811421 | NCBI WGS metagenome assembly MDTG01 (sample SAMN05326645, study PRJNA326480) | marine metagenome | isolation source: seawater | place: Pacific Ocean: South East | collected 2011
GAAGAAATTAGAAAAATTCTTAAAAAAGAAAAATTCATTTAATGATATATTATGCTGAGCCTTCAGTTGGTTATGATGAAATTAAAGCTGTAAATCGTGTATTAAAATCAAAAACTCTGACGCAAGGTAATGAAACAGTAAGGTTCGAAAGAAATTTTTCTAAAATTACAAAATCAAAGTACGCAGTTTCTTTCAATAGTTGTACAAGTGCTTTAATCTCTGCATGTGCAAGTTTAAATATAAGCTCAAAAGATGAAGTTTGGACAACACCTAATACTTTTGTTGCATCCTCGAATTCAGCAATACTAAACGGTGCAAATATACAATTTATAGATATTGACTCTAGGACCTTTAATATGAATGTCCACTCATTAGAGAAGAAGTTAAAAAAGACAAAAAAAAATAAATTACCAAAAGCTATAATTTCAGTACATTTCGCTGGGTTAATTAACAACCAAAAAAAAATTTGGGAACTATCAAAAAAATATAAATTTAAAATTATTGAAGATTGCTGTCATGCGCTAGGTGGAAAATATCTCAACGAGAATGCTGGAAATTGTAAGTATTCTCATATTTCGGTATTTAGTTTTCATGCAATTAAAGCCATAACTACTGGAGAAGGTGGTATGGCCACAACTAATGATAAAAAATTATATGAAAAATTAAAATTAATTAGATCTCATGGAATAACTAAAGATAAAAATAAAATTAGTATTTTTTATAAACAATATGAATTAGGTTATAACTTTAGGCTTACAGAATTCCAGTCAGCATTAGGAAATTGTCAACTTAAAAAATTAAAACATTTTATAAATTTAAGAAATAAAATTGCAAATAAATATATAAATGAATTAAAAGAATTACCAATTAAATTTCAACAATATAATAAAAAGGAAAATCTTCACGCATTTCATATATTTGTAATTCGATTTAATAATTTCAGATTAAGAAACAGTTTTTTTAATTTTATGTTAAGAAATAAGATTAAGTGCTCTTTTCATTACCCGCCTATTTACAATCAACCATATTATAAAAAAAAATTTGGAACGAAGAAATTTTTGGAAATGGATAAATATTACAAAGATGCTATAACACTCCCAATTTATCCTTATTTAAAAAAAGAAGATCTTAAAAAAATAATAATAAACACTAAAAAATTTTTTAAAGTAAATGTTAAATAATTTTTTAAAAAAAAAAATAAAAATATTTTTTAATTATTTTGGATTAACTATTGAAAGAAAAAGTTATCAAAATAATTTACCTCCAGACATTATAGAATACGAAAAAAGATTAATTGATAATGCCAAAAAATTTTCAATGACATCAAAAATTAGAATGCTAGCTCTTTGCAGAGCATTTAAATATGTTCTAGAAAATAATATAGATGGTGACTTTGTTGAATGTGGAGTTTGGAAAGGTGGAAATTTAATATTATTAGAAAATTTAATGTTTGAATTTAACAAGTTTGATAGAAAAATAATAGGATTTGATACCTTTGAAGGAATGTCTGAACCAAATAAATTTGATATTAACCTAAAAAATCAAGAGGCAAAAAAGTTATTAAATAAAGAAAAAAAAATTGAAAATAATGCTAAAGAAAATATCTGGTGTTTTTCGAGCTACGATTCAGTTTTAAATAATTTTAAAGAAAATACAAAATCAAATAATTTAATTTTAATCAAGGGTGATGTAAAAGAAACACTTAGTAAAGATAAAAATTTACCTAAAAAAATTTCAATATTAAGATTGGATACCGATTTTTATGAATCAACAAAAATCGAGTTAGAGAAACTTTATCCATTATTATCAAAAAATGGTATTTTAATTATTGATGATTATGGTCATTGGCAAGGTGCTAAAAAAGCGGTTGATGAATACTTTGAAAAAATAAATTATAAACCATTTTTAAATATTGTTGACTATTCCTGTAGGCTAATAATTAAGTAACTAAAATATCTTAATAATTATTTAAAGCTTCTAAATTTATTTCCAGCATATAAATAGAAAGCAAAAGGTAAATAAATTATTATTGAGATCCAATTATTAAAAAAATCTCCTGTTGTTGTTATGGGCCAAAAATTTATTAAACAAATAATTAAAATAGCTAACAAATAATTATCCTTTATTTTTTGTGATCTCAAAAAAAGGTAATTAATAAATTTATAAATCAAAAATAAATAAAATATAATTAAAATTAGGAAACCAACTAATCCCATTTCTGCAAGAGCTTGAAAGTAATAATTATGTGGGTGGTTATTACAACTATGCTTATTTAGATCAAATTTACTATTATCAATTATAAGTGATCCACCTTTATCTCTTCCTGAAAGTTTTTTACAAAGGTTTTTAAAACCCCTTGGACCAATACCTGTAATTTTATTTGATTTAAAAAACTCAATTGAAGTAAGAAGTAAATTATTATGGTATCCTGAAAAAATATAAAAATTTTTAAAAAATGTTTTATTTCTTAAATTCATTACCTCAAATTCTCGATTTATTCCCTCATCAAAATTTTTTATTTCATTAAATGTTTTGTAAAAATATCTATCTTTGAAGTCAGCTGATGAAAAAATTAAAAAAATAATTGAAGAAAACGACAACAAAAAAACTAAGAAAATTTTTTTACGACCAATCAAATGGTTAAAAGCTATTAGAGAGATTATTAGAAGTATTAAAAATAAACCTAAACTTGATCTCTCTCCACTTAATAATATTAAATATCCACTCAACAAGGCAAATAATATAATTTGAAAATATCTTTTTTTTTCAACCTCTTGAATAATTATTAATGGAAAAAAATGAATGACAAAACTACCCATAATTGCTTCATCATTAAAAAAGCTGGCCATTCTATCGGGCGCTGGTGGAGAATACCCAAATAAATTTTGACCGATGAAATATTGTAAACTAGCATCAAAAAAAAGCATTAATATCGAAATCTTTACACTAACAAAAAAAAGCTGATCTAAGTTTATTATTTTAGTCAAAAAATAAAATATAGAAATAACATATAAGCCATATCTTAAATAAAAAAATATGCTTTCATCTGAAAAATTTTCTTTTTTTAAAAAATAACAGAACAAAATTATTAGATAAAAAGAAATAAATATTTTAAAAAAATTATTATTTAAATACTCAAATTCTCTATTTTTATAAATATTTATCAAAGCAGAAATTGTTAAATAAATTAAAGAGATCTCTAAAAAAAGTCTACTGAATATAAACAAAAAAGGGATTAATATTATAAAATTTTTTTCAAAAAAAAATTTTTTATTAAAATAGAAAGATTTGCTCATTAAGCACTGAAATAATCTAAAACTAAATTATGAAGCTTTGTAATATTAAATGGGTTAGTTAGATTTTCTATATTTTTAAAATTACCTCTTAAAAAACAAAATCCTTTTGAAGAATGTTTTCCATTTTTTATAGAAACAAAACTAACTTCTTTTTTAATTTGAATTTTAATTCCATTAATTAAGATAAAATCTGAAATGGTTATTTCATCTGCGTAAGTTAGTGATACGAACAAAGATTTATCCCTTTTTTCAAGAATACCAAACATTTTTTTATTTTTAATTTTAATTGAAGATAGGAGTGTATATGCCAAGTCAACTTCCTGTTCAGCATCAAATTCAATTAAAAAATCTCGTGACATTCTTGGATAAACATTTCTAAAATTAATATTTAATTTTCTTAGAAAATTTTTATGTAAATTTAGTCTATAATAATACTCAGCTGTTTCATTAATTTCTTGAGTAAGACCAGTTGCAATAATCAAATTACACTCTTTTAACTTTAGATAATCACCAATTATTTTGTCATACAAAAATATCACTTCTTTAAAAGGATCCTGATCTGAGCTAACTAAATTCTCAGGATTTTTTAAATGCTTACTGGATATGATAGAATTAAATAAATAATGATGCTGGATATGGGCTCCGGCATTAAAAAAAATACTTGAAAAATTAGGTTTATTTCTTTGCAAAAGTTTTAAATGAACATCATGTAGAAGTAAATCTAAGAAAAGAGCTTTCCTCCACTTAGCTTTAAATGAAGAAAAAAAATACTTTAAATAAATTGGAAGATTTTTTATTTTGGCATAAAATAAAAGTATTCCAACTATACTAACATAGCTTGCTATTGATATTCTACTTTTTGCGTTATCATTTACAGTTTGTTTTAAAAGTCTATCGATTAATTTACTTAAAAAAGAATTATCTGACTTTGTATTCGTCCAAGGGTCAGGTATGAAATATTTGGGTTTTTTGCAATTATTTCTTGAATTCATTGGTGAAATAGCTCCAACCTTTAAACCTAGATTTTCAATTTTTTCAAAAATTTGAGGTATATTTGAACTAATAGCATCTCCAAGTCTAAATATTTTATGCTCATTTGCTTTCATTCCTGTCCTAATTGAATACCATTGTATCCAAGGCTCAAGTAATTCATACTCTGTCTCTGAATTCGTTATTTTTAAATTTTCAATTAAATGTTTAAAATTTTTTAAATCATAAATCTCAACATAACTTTTGACTAAATCAAAATTTATTTCATTAAGCTCTAAAAATATTAGTTTTTTTTTATTCACATTATTAATTTTTAAAATAATTATAAATTAATGAAAAATACTCATAGATTATTATTTTTTTATTTTTCGATCTAGAAAAATAATTATTTTTTTTTGGCCAAAAATTGGATTTGTATATATTAACTTTTATATCTTCAGAATGTTTATTCCAAAAAAATTTAGACCTAAATGTATGATATGGAGATGTAAAGAAAACTATTTCTTTAATATTTCTATTTTTAAGGGTAGTGGCTATGTTTTCTATATTTTTTTTGGTATTATTAAACTCTTCATTAACTACGGTAATTTTATCTTTGTCAATTCCGTCATTAATAAGTAAAGATTCTATTAATTTTTGTTCTGGGACTTGTCTTTTTCTACCAAGTAAATAAATATTTTCTACATCAGAATTATATTCTAAAAATTTTTTTAAATCCTTATACCTTAATAAATATTCCGAATTGTAATAATTTATATTCCCATGACCAGAAAATAAAACAACTGTGTTTACTTTTTTAGTTTTATCGAAATATAATAATTTATTACCTAAGTACCAAAATAAAGGAGAATAAAAAACAACAAAATATAAAAAAGAAAATATTAATAAAATTTTTTTTAAATTTCTTGAAATAAATATAAAGTTATTTTTTAAAAAAGATTTAATTGTTTTAATTGCAATTCCTAGAATGAAATAATTATAAAATTTATAATTATTTTTAAAAATAAAATCGTTTGAAATACTACCTATTATTCTATTTAATTCAGGTGCCTTTTCAGAACTTAAACTTTTTTGTCTTCTAGTTATTGTAACTAAAATTTTTTTATTAAAAGCAATTGAATTTTTAAATTTATTTGTAAATTTTAACCATAAATCTAAATCTTCACGAATATTTTTTCCTTCATTGAATTTAAAATATTTAAAAACTTTTTTATCAATTAAAACGGAAGAAACAATTATTGGATTATAAATATATAACCAACTATAGCCCCTACTATTTATTTTATTGATAACATATAACTGCAAAAAAATTCTAAAAAATTTTAAAAAAAAAACTGGACCTGACTCCATTAAAACCATATTGATAATCACATGCTGTACAGGATAATAATTTTTTTGAAGTAAGTTGATTAATTTGATTAATCAACTTATCTTTGTGCCAAATATCATCAGAGTCTATAAAAGCATAATAATCACCTCTAGCGTTTTGAATACCAATATTTCTTGGTGTAGATACTACCCTAGAATTTTTTTTGGTTTTAAATATTTTTATCCTAGTGTCTTTTTCTTTTAATTTTTTTATTATTTTAATTGTTCCATCGTAAGAGCAATCATCCACTATAATAAGTTCTAAATTTTTGTAAGACTGGGTCAAGACTGATTTGACTGATTTCTTTATGAACTTTGAGGAATTAAAAGTTGGCATTATAACGGAAATAAGTTCACTCATTTATTTTTTAATTCCCAATCTATTGAAGAAGATAAAATTTTTTTAATATCTCCTTGATAATTTAATTTTATTTTTAATTTATTTGATAATTTTGTAGTTTGAGCAACAATTTTGGCTACATCTCCTTTTCTTTTTTTTTGAAATTTAATTTTAAATTTCTTATTTGCAACCTCTTGAAATTTTTGAATAATATCTAAAACTGAATAACCCTTTCCATAACCACAATTAATTACATGAGATTTTTTATATTTTTGAATATATTTCATACATTTAATATGAATATTTGATAAGTCAGATACGTGAATATAATCTCTTATACATGTCCCGTCTCTGGTATTATAAGAGTTTCCATAAATATTAATTTGGAAATCCTTTTTTTTTAGTCTAGTAACCAAATTCTTTATAAGTTGACCATTTTGATTAATACATCCAGTTCTTAGCTTTTCATCACTTCCAGCAACATTGAAATATCGCAATATACTATAATTAAAATTATATTTTTTTGAAAAATCCTTTATTAATAGTTCTGACAAATGCTTAGTTTTACCGTAATAACTCAAAGGATTAATAACTGTATTTTCAGATACAAACTTTTTTGTATTTTGGCCATACACAGCACATGTAGATGAAAAAACAAAATTGTTAACATATTCACACGAACTCAGTAATAACGACCTTGTTCCCTCAACATTATTTAGATAATACTTTTCCTTGTTTGTCATTGACTCCTCTACACTTAAGGACGCTGCCATATGAAAAATATTTCTTATACGGTGGTGTTTAATTATTTTAGAAATTTTTTCAGTGTCTAAAATATTTAATTTATAGAATTTAGCTTTAGGATTTATTAATTTTCTATAACCTGTAGAAAGATTATCAACTATTATCACTTCATAACCATTATCTGTTAAATCATAAGCAATTTTACTGCCTATATAACCCGCCCCACCCGTGATAAGTATTTTTGATTTCATTTACTTAATCTTATCTTTTTATCAAATAAATAAGAAAAAAAAGGAAATTTTGGCTCAATTTTATACTGCTTTTTATAAATGTTTGAATTTAATTGCCAGTACTTAGACGGATTAAGCTGTATCATTATTTGTTCTCTTTCGTAATCTCCATTAATTAAACCGGCTTTATGATAACATGTATTTGGATTAAAAATAACTATCTCCGTTTCATCCACTTGCATTTTATAGCATTGAGAATTCCGTTGTTGATCTGAGAGCGATTTGAACATTTTTGAACTAATTTTATCCAATATTTGGATTCCACCTTGAGAAATATTATCTATTTTTTTTAGAGAAAATATTATTTTTAGTGAATTTTCACTAAATGGTTGGTCTATGTGCCAATGATTTGCATACCATTGGAGATGTTTGTCCTTATCTGAAATAGCTATATTCTTATAATAAGTTATATAATCAATCGAATAATTAAAATTTGTAATACTAGTTAACTTTTCAGATAACCTGAAATCAATAAATATTCTTTCTAAAATTTTAATTAAATTTTTTCTTTCAATAACAACTCTTGTAATATATTTATTATTTTTAAATTCGGACTCTTTTTCAATTTTATCTACAATTTTATTTTTTAATTTAATCTTCTGATAACCATATTTATATAAATCATTAGCAATAAATTTTGAGTTATTTTGGATTTTTAAAAATTTATTCTCAAAAAATGTAATGGTTATACTGTAAATTTTACAAATAAATTTATAAAAATTTTTTACCATAATTTTTCATAATTTTTTAAATTTTTACTTACAACATTATCTACATCAAAATTTTTTATTGCAAAATTACGTGCATTCACTCCTAATTTATCTCTTAAATTTTTATTTTTTATTAATATTCTTAACTTATTTTTTAAAGATAAGTGATCTTTAGGTTTACATAAAATGCCTGTTTTATTAGCAATAATAGCATTTTTACAGCCAACAACATTGGTTGTTACAATTGGTATTCCGCATGCAGCAGCTTCTGATAAAGTCTTAGATAAACCTTCCCTGTATGAAGGCAAGCAAACTATTGATGCTATATTATAATATTTTAAAATATTTTTCTCATAACCTTTAAAAATCACAGACTCATTTCTATTTAATTCTAATAATTCTTTTTTTGAATAAGAAGATTGCTTTGAATAATCTAAAGCTCCTACTATTTGAAAGTGCCATTGAGGAAATTCTTTTTTAAGAATATCTGCTGCCAAGATAAATTCAGTAATTCCTTTTTCTTTTAATACTCTTGATGGCAATATTACTAATTTTTTTTTCTTATATTTACTAGGTTTAAATTTTTTAAGATCAACACCTGAACCTTTAATAAAAACTATTTGATGTTTAAGTTTATATTTTTTTTTAAAAAAATTAATATCATCTGAGTTTTCAATAATTAATACTTTATTTTTTTTTAAAAATATTATCCTTTTAATTAAAACATATATTAATTTAAATAATTTTTCCTTAACAGTAAGTCTATTTGAATATAAAAAACCCATGCCTGAGATAAAAAAAACTATACCTTTAATGTTGAGTATAAGTGATATCAGACCTCCAAATATTATCCCTTTAGGTGTCGCAGAATGAATTAAGTCAGGTTCGAATTTTTTAATTTTTATTAGTAAATCGTAAAAAGCTCTTAATTCGCTTATTAAATTTAAACTAGCTGAAAAAAATTTAAATGTTTCAAATATTATTTTATTTTTTTTTAAAATTTTATTTGAATGAATTTCCATTGATTTACTAGCATCAATTCCACAAAATAATTTAACATTACAGCCTTTTATTCTTGCTTGAAGTGCAATTGGAAGGATATGAGATGAAAAAAAGGACTTATGATTAATTATATATGCTATTTTTTTTACCATTAATTTAAAACTCTTTGATAAATTGAATTTGTTTTTTTATACATTTTGATTACTGAAAATTTTCTACTCAATTTCTTTAATGCGTTTTTTGTAATATTATTTTTTAATTTTTTATTAAATAAAACTTTCTCAATAGATTTAATTAAACTTTGCTTATTATTTTTATTGTATAATACGCCTGACTTGTGGTTTTCTACAACTTCTGGTATCGCACTTGAGTTTGCTGCAACTATAGGGGTTTTAATTGACATAGCTTCTAACAAAACTAAACCTAATCCTTCATAATCAGATGTTAAACAAAATACATTGCTAAGGCTAATAATTTCCCTAACATTATCTGAAAAATTTATCCATTTAATGTTATCAGAAATATTCAAACTTTTTGCATACATTTTTAAATTTAAAGTTTCAGGTCCACTTCCAACTAATATTAATTTAAATTTTTTTTTATTTTTATATTTTTTTAAAATATCTTTAAAAGCATCTAACAAAAAAAACAGATTTTTTTGCTTAATATGACGTGCAACATTACAAATATAGAAGGTATTTTTTTTAAACCTATATTTTTTTTTTATTTTTGTCTCATGCTGCAAGTTTTCAAATTTTACACCATAATAAACAGTTGATATTTTTTTATTTTTTAAATTTAAATTCGAACAAAAATATTTTTTAACGTTATTTGAAATACAAATTATATGATCAATATGTTTAAATATTAGTTTTTCTAAAAATAATCCTCTATTATAAATTTTCTTTCCATAAGATCCCTCGAATAACAAAGAGTCTAAGTGCTTTGAGACTACCACTCTGTATTTTTGTTTAAATATTAGTTTAATAAATAATCCATAAATTTCAGATAGTGATAAATGACAATGAATTATATCTGGCTGAAATAACTTAATAAAATTGATAATTTTAATAATGTTAAATATAAGAGTAAAATAACCTAATAATCCTCCAACATCATAAAAACTTGTTGATATACCATGGGCATTTAATTCTTTTTTCCAATATGAATTACCTTTAAAGTATATAACATGAACTTTGTGTTTTTTTGTTTTTTGTACTCTACACAAATCGAATAAGTGATTTTCTGCACCACCTTTATCTACACTTGTTATAATATGTATAATTCTCATCTATATTTTTTTGTTGTCAAATATGAGCACATTAAAAAAAACATCACAATAGGAAATCTATATCTTACTATAGCGTTATCATTAAATGGTAACAAAGAGTATACTGCTAGAAATATTATTAATAATAATATCCAAAAAATTGTTAACTTTTTATCAATTGAGTATTGATTAATAAAAAAGAGAATACAAAAAATTATTATAAAAAAAGACTCTATAGATGAAATTAAATGAAATAAGTTTGTAATAGAAAGTGTTGGAGCAATTATAAAGTTAAAAAAACTTATAATAATAGTTTTTAAAGTATAAAAATCGTATCCTATTGGAAAAAAAATATCAAAATATTTGCGTGATAATAAATCTCTATACTGATAATATTCTTCTAAATACAACCCTTTTCTATAGTGATTAAATCTATCAAAAATATATTCATCAAAAAAATAAAATAAAAAAAACGTAAAAATAATTAATAAAATAAAAGTTTTAAAAAAATTTTTATTAAAAATTTTAATGTATAAAAAATAAATTAATATCGAACTAACAGTAATTAATCCATTCTGAAGTTTTATATACAATAATAATAATAAAATTATTAAACCTATAGTATATCTTTTTTCACAAACAATTAAAAAAAAACTTAATAACATAAAAGTTAAAATCAAAATGTCTCTCAATGATAAAGAAGAGTAAATTAAAACTGACGGTGTGAATAAAAGAAAAATTTTAAAAGTATCGTTAATCTTTACTTTACTATTTATATAAATTAAACCTAAAAAATAAATACCCTTATTTACAAAAGCTATACTATTTATTGTGTTGAAAGTAAGTATTGGAAACAAAGCAAAAATATATGAACTTAAAACAACTTTAATATGCTCATTAGATGGAGGTATAAAATTTCCATTTAACCAATTGTTTCTAATTAAATTTGTTAAGAAAACATACCTATTTTGATCCCAAAAAACAGTATGTGGTACTAAAACTTCATTTATTAAAAAAGGTGAAAATGAAAATAAACTATATGTGATTAAATCTTTTTGATTTATAATTTTTTTTTTGAATAAAAAGTATAATATTGATATTAAAATTAAATAATTTAATAAATCAAAAACAATACGTAATAATGGATTATCTGAAAGTAATATCATCACTTTTAAAAAAATTAATCAATGATTAAAACAATTTTTTTTTCAATATTTAGATCTACGATATTAACAATTATAATATCAGTGATAGCATATAGTATATATTCTCCAGTAAAAAAAGCTCCAATTTATATGCTAGAAATGTTTTTTGAACCAAGCGAAAAAATATTATTTATAAATCCTGAAAATCCAACAAGAATTGAGTTGCAAAGAGATAGTCAGAATGAATATTTTCTTCTAAAAGAATTAGAAAAATTAGTGCTAGGATTACATGAATATGGATCTGTAGGACAATGCATGTTGGAAAAAATTAAAGGAAGAGTTCCTTATACTTTAACAAAGGAAAATATGTATTATGAAAATATAAGGCTAGCACTTGAGAGTACTAACAAATCTAATCTTGAAAAATGCAGTATAGAAATAAAAAATAGAATTAATAATTTTTTTGAACAAAGAAGACAAATTGTTTTAAATGATTTTAATGAAATTCAAATCTACAATATGAAATATTTAGCTGAGACACATGCGTTGAACACTCTTATACAAATGGGTATGTTTGGAGAGTCAAATATGTCTCCAAATCAAGATGATAATTTAAATGAAGATCGCAAAAAGATATTTGACCAAATTAGTAATAATTTTTTAAATTTTCAATTAACTCTTGATAAACAGGCAAGAAATAGAATTTCTAAATATTTGTTCATAAAAAACATAAGAGTTGATTTAAAAATTAAGAATAAAAAAAATTTAAATAAATTGTCTCCTTTAATAATTTTAATTAGTTTTTTTCTTATTATAGTGTTTACATTAATTGACTTAATTTTTATTAAAAAAATAAAATTAAAAAAAATTCTTAATCAATTATTTAGATAGTCTTATTAGATCTAATCAATAATAAAAAATATAAAAGAGTTATTATAAAAATAGATATAAAAAAATTAATATCTAAAATAAAAAAAATATGAGGTAATAAAATCATTGAGCTAGAAATGAGGATAAAATTATTAAATTTTGTTTTTCGCATAACAATATGATGAAAATGATTCATATCAGCTTTAAATGGTTGTCCATAAACCCAAAGTCTATAAATAAATAATCTAAATGAATCTAAACAAGGCAAAAAAATAAATAAAATTATTTCATCAAATTTAATTTCATTGCCCGAATGAATAGATGCTTTGATAAGTAAGTAAATTAATATGAAAGATAATAGATTTGATCCAGAATCTCCTAAAAAACATTTATTTCTATAATTTAAATAAAGAAAAAAAATAACAGGAAATACAAATATAAAAATTAAATTTATATTTTTTAAGTATATTGATAGAAAAACAAAATTTATCAAATAAAATATACCTGATTGAAGATTTACTCCATCAAATAAATTCATTGAAACCATAAATGATATTATTAATAGAAATATTAAAATTTTATTTAGAGTACTAATAGTGATATTCCATCCAAAGGAAAACTCAAAAATTCTTGGAATAAGGGAATTGTCTTGATAGCAAATTAATGCAATCAATATAGATAAAAAGAATAACTTTTTAATATTTTTAAGATTAAACTTGTCGTCTATTAGACCAACAAAATATATTAAAAAAATTATTAAGTTTAAAAATATAAAATTATTTAAAGAAAATATATAAAATTCAAATTTTAAATGTTCGTTTAATATAAGCTCATATAATGAGTAGTTAAAAATTAGGTATAAATATATCAATGTTCCACCAATCAATGGAACTGATGATTTGTGTATTTTTCTTTTGCCAGGTTTGTCGTATATATCTAGAAAATTTACTATTTTTTTTAGTGAAGTTAACAATATAGTAGCTACTGATAAGCTGATTAAGAGTTTATAAAAAAAAATATAATTATGCATTTATAGAATTTATCGTACGATTGTTTATATTTAAATCAAAATTAAATTGTTTTTCTAATTTACAAAGAATAAAAAAGTAATATTTAAACCTATAAAATTTGACTATTATATTTTTATTAACTTAATCATGCTTAATACGATCTTATATCCAATTAGAGGATTTCCAAAAAAAGAATTGATATGGATACTATTTTTAATTTTAGCAGCATCTATTTTAGAAATATTAAGTATTGGATCTGTTTTTCCAATTATTTCTGCACTTATTGAGGATAAAACTGAAAACATTTTTTTTTATAATTATTTATCAAATTATTTTAATTTTGAAGATAAAGAATCTTATATAATTACAATTTCTGGATTAATAATTTTAATTTTTATCGCCAAATTTTTATTACTTACTTATATAACTCTAAAATGTAATTTTTTTGTAGTAGCAATTAAAAAATTTGTATCGAATAAAGTTTTGGGAGTTTATTTAAACAAAAAACTTCTTTGGCATGCAAATTATAATAAATCTACTTTTTTGAATATTATTATTTCAGAAGTTTCAAAATATTGTGGTCACTGTATTACGCCTATATTAAAAATTGTCATAGACTTTTTTCTTTTTTTTAGCATTATAATTCTCTTAAGTGTTGTAAATTTTAAACTATTTATAAGTTTGTTTTTTATTTCGCTATTTATTTTTTTAGCAATATTCTATTTTTCTCGTAAAATTAATTATAAACTTGGAAAAGTAAAACTAGCTTCTGCGCAAACTATTTTTAAATTTTTAAATGAAAATTTATCAGGTATAAAAGAAATAATTTTATACTCTGGAAAAAAATTTGTTTTGGACACATTTCTAAATCTATTTAGAAAAAATGAAGAAGTAAGTGCTTTAAATGACAGTTTTCAGGATATTGTAAGATTTTTAATCGAAATAATTGGATTAATATTAATATTAGCAATATTCTACGTTTTGCTGAGTACTACAGGTGACAACAAAAGTTTAACTATAGGTACTCTTGGCATTTATGCTGCTTCATTATTTAAACTACTTCCAATATATAATAGAATTTCTACATATTCACAAAAAATACAATTTGGATTAGCGGGTGGTGAAAAAGTTTCTAATTTTTTAAAAGATAATTTGGATACTGAATTAGATTCAATTTTGAATGAGACCACCTTAAGTAATAAAATAGAACTTAAAAATGTCTCTTTTAAATTTGATAGCAGCAAAGAATTCATTCTTAAAAATATTAATCTTGAAATTAAAAAAAATGAAATAGTTGGTATTGCTGGAAAAAGTGGAAGTGGCAAAACCACTTTAACTAATATTTTAATGAATTTAATTGATCCAACAGATGGGGAAATTTGTATAGATAATAAAAATATTTTTGATGAAAAATTATCTTATAAAAAAAGTTTAGGATTTGTTTCTCAGAACTTTTTTCACACTGACGATACAATCCTTAAAAACATAACTTTAAATGCAAAAAATATTAGCATTCAAAACCTAAAATTTTCTATTAAGAATTCACTATTATTAGATGCAATTCTTAAAAAAGAGTTGAGACTTAAAAGTAATTTAGGAAATTCAGCTTTAAAAATTTCTGGTGGTCAACTTCAACGAATTAACTTAGCAAGAGCTTTATTTAGAAAACCGAAAATTTTAATCCTAGATGAACCAACAAGTGCTCTGGATAGCAAAACACAAGAAGATTTTACAAATATAATAAAAAACCTTAAGAAGCACATGACAATAATTATAGTGTCACACAGTGAAAGTTTGTTAAAACATTGCAATAGTGTTTATTATTTATCTGATGGCAAATTAACTAAAAAATAATATTACTATATTTTATTAATTACTTTTTCTATCCTTGTAAAAAAATTACATTTATCATTTAAAACAACAAGATTTTTTACGATATTTATACTATCAATTTTTTTTTTAGAATAAATTTGATGAACTAATTCATCAAACTTTTTGAATAACTGTTGATAGCCAAATGCCCTTAGTGGCCACTTATATTTATTTAAAATTTTAAGATGCGGTGAATACTTGCAACCAATTTCATAATCAAATCTTTTTTCTTTCAGCATATCATTTATCGCAAAGCATAAAGATGGCATTTTATAAAAGGAGGCTTCTATCGTTAAAGTAGAAAAACTACTAATCAAAGCATCAGATCCAGAAAATAAATATAGGTACTGTTTTAGATCTTGTTTTCCAAAAATTTTTAAAGATGGATCAAGAATTATTTTATTTAATTTATTTTTCTTTTTAAAACTATTAAATTTTTTATAATTATCGTTGTTAATTCCATAAGGGTGAGGTCTATATATTATAATTAAATTTTTATAATTTCTCTCAATATAATTGTTTATAAGAATTAATAATTTAAAATCATCAGATGGAATAATTTTACCTGCGTATATAATATACTTATTTTTTTTATTTAACCTTAGTAAGCGTTTTGCGTAATTTTTTTTAATAGAAATTTTTCTTATCAAATCAAATCTAGGCGTACCTATTGGGGCTGCATTAACCTTATTTAATTTTTTTGCAATAATTGATGTTTGTTTTCCCCAAGTTAATACTAAATTTGGTTTTTGAAACAAAGGTTTTGTTGCATTGTCCCAATTTATTAAAATTAAAACTGTTTTAATCTTCTTTTTTCTTGCAGCAATTATTAAATCATGAACATCAAGAAGACTATGTCCTCCAAAAATAATTAAAACATTTTTTTTTTCATTGTAGTTTAAAATATTTTCTTGAACACTTAAACTAAGAATTAATTTTGCAAATTTAATAAATAAATTATTTAAATTAAAATAGGTAATTAGATTTAATAAATAAAATAACTTTTTTTTAACAATATTCATATTATATTTATAGATAGAGCTATGAAGTGACTTTTTTAAATACTTTTTTTTAAACAATATTGCAGCAAGAGATTGGGATATATTCCATAATATAACTCTCCAATAAATTTTTTTTGTATATCTAAATTTTATATTTTCTAATTTTTTTGTCCTAAAATCAGTAATAAAATCGCAATTGTATTTTTTCTTAATCTTTTCAAAAAAATTAATAGTTATTAGTTCTCTTAAAGAATAGTCGTTTGAGGGTACGTAAATTATTATATTTTTATTTTTCAATTTTTTAATAGTAAGTTATTTTTATAAACAAAAATAATTATAATTCATTTTTTTTACTTTTTTTTCTTCAAATACAGATTTTAAATCAGCAAATATTCCTTTTGGTTTTAGCCTTTTTAAGATTTTCTTAAATCCATATTTTACGTACGCATCGTGTCTTAACGCTAAAACAATGATATCTAATTTTCTAGGAAGTTTTTGAAAAGATATAATTTTTTTTTTATACATTTTTTCTACTTCTTCTCTAATAACATACGGATCATGTAAATACGTTTTGATATGATTTTTTTCAAAAATCTCTACAAGATCAAAAATTTTACTATTTCTAATATCCTTACAGTTTTCTTTAAAGGAGAGCCCTAAAATACCAACTTTCAATTTTTTCAAGTTTGTTTTTTTGTCTATTTTTTTCTTTATATTTTCAAAAACAAATTTTGGCATTTTATTATTTACGTTTCTGCCTGCATTAATAAGTTTGGTTTTGTAACCAATTTTTTTGGCTTTAAATGACAAGTAATATGGATCTACACTTATACAGTGTCCGCCAACTAAACCTGGATTATATTTAACAAAATTCCATTTAGTAGAAGAGGCATTTATTACATTTTTTGTATTTATATTCATTTTATTACAAATTAAAGACAACTCATTCATTAAAGAAATATTTAAATCTCTTTGGGTATTTTCAAAAACTTTTGCAAATTCTGCTACTTCAATACTCTCTGCTTCATATAATTTATTTTTTAAAATTTTAGAGTAAACATTTTTTAAATGAGATATTTTATTCTTTGGTTCTGATGAAATTATTTTAGTTATATTTTTTAAATTTTTATTTTTATCACCCACACTTATACGTTCTGGACTATAACCTATAAAAAAATCTTTTTTAAATTTAAGACCAGAAAATTTCTCTAGAATTGGGATACAAACATCTCTAGTCGCTCCTGGATAGACTGTAGATTCAAAAACTACAAATGATCCTTTTATAAGATTAACTGCAATCTCCGTACAAGCTTTAATTAAATATGACATATCTGGAGTATTATTTTTTTTTACTGGAGTGGGCACGGTTACAATAAAAAAATTACAATTTTTTAATTGTGATGAGTCAGTAGTAAATTTAATTTCATTTTTTTTTTTTAAATCTTTTTTTGAAACAAGTTTGTATCTATCAAAAAAATTTCTTAACTCATTCACTCTACTTTTTGAAGTATCATACCCATAAACTTTAAAATAATTTGCTAATTCACAAGCTAAAGGAAGTCCTACATATCCTAGTCCCACAACACCTATTGTATATAAATTTGTCATCTAAAAATTATTCTTTATCCATTCTAAATATTTAATATCAAAATGGTTATCTATAGATGTCATATAATTTTTTGAAATAATATATCCAGTATTTTTTCCTATTAATTTTTTTTGATTTATCAAATAGTCTCTAGAAATTGCATACACTGCTCCATTTCTATGATATATTTTTGACAATTGTTGCCTAGCAAATATTTTTTTTCCAATTGGTAAATAAAACTTTAGATTTCTCTTGCTTACCAAAAGCTGCTTTTGAGGATGATACTTGCTGTCTGTTTCAGTTATAGACCATACAGAACTTTTTTTTTCATTAATAATTTTTTTAATAGCTGCGGTAATATCTTTATGAGATCTCAGTGGACATGTAGGCTCTAAACACAAAATTATATCAAAAAAAAAATCTTTTTTTTCTTCAAGATATTTTACAGAATGTATAAGCACTTTTGTTACATCAACTTTATCACCAGACAAATATTTGGGTCTTATAAAAGGTGCTGAAATTCCTAGTTTTCTAGCGTGATTTATTATTCTAAAATCATCTGAAGAAATAATAGACAAATCAATAATTTTTTTTACCTTATTTAAAGACTCGGCTGTGTAATCTAGTAATTTTTTTCCATCAAGATTAGCTAAATTTTTATTTACTATACCCTTACTTCCTCCCCTTGCTGGAATTATAGCTAATATTTTTTTCCCTTTGTACATTTTTTATTTTATTTTTTTAATTCAGACATTATTGAAAAACTAACAGGAGCATGACTATTTTTTCGTATAAGATTTTTTTTATATTTTTTATCCAATTCAATTAAAAAATTTTGATTTAAATTAAATTTTTTTAAAAAATTTCTCCTTTTATCAATAGGTATATATTGAAGGGCTTGATCCAAATAGTATAGAATACATGTAAATGGCCCTCCAGAAAAAGCTATGGACCCATCTTTAAAGTTTAATTCTTTTAAATTATTATTCAAGCCATATGGAGTAAATCTAGAATAATCCTCTGGTATTTGATGCAGCTCTCTGACTAAAGGTTCAAATATAAAAATAGATCCTTTTGGTTTTAAAATCTTTTTAACTTGTTTGAATAAAATCATTGGATTATCTATGTGATGAAGTAAATTTGGTATAATTACAAAATCTGCAGAAGAGTCTTTTAATTGGATATTTTTATAATGAAATTGAAAATTTGATTTAATTTTAATTAATTTATTATTTTTTAATAATTTTTTATTATATCCACCTCTTTCTAATAAAGTCTTAGTGATACAATCTACTGAAGTAAAGTTTTTCTCGTCAAAAAAAGGAGCAAAAAGACTGATGCCACCATATAAACTTGTCCTCTCTAACATTACTACTTTTTTATTTTTTTCTTTTGTTAGTTTTGCGATTTTTTTTATACCATTAAATAAAATGTCAAAATGAGGCCATTTATTTTTTGTAAAAAATATTTCCTCTCTTAAGATGTTTTCATGAATTCTTTTTGACATAGTGAATAATTTTTTAATTTAGTAAGTCAATTTTTTATGTATATTAATATTTAAATTCTCTAAAGCCTTAACAATTTTTTTTCCTGCAGATCCATCTCCAAATATTTTTTGTGGTTTATATTTACCATGTTTAATTTGATATAAAGTTTTGTTATATATCTCTTCACTATTATATTTTGAAAATAATACATTATTCCCACTCTCTCTACCTAATTGTCTTGTTCCAATGCAAACACCTGGGGTCCCTAATGCTGAACATTCTCTTATAATAGAGCTAGAATTTCCTACAACACAAGTTGAGTTATATAATAATTTCACATAATCTTCTGGAGTAAAGTTTTTCACAAAGCAAAACTTTTTATTTTTATTTATATTTTTTTCTCTAAATTGCCTAATTCCCTTTGAAATTTGATTTGAACCTGCGTCTATATTTGGCCAAATCCATACAATTTGGATATCGATTCTATCCATTGCTTCTAAAGTTTTTTTAATTTGTTCCAGTCCTTTTCCGTACTCCAATGTATTTGGGTGCTGTAAAACTGTTAAATAAGGTTTTTTATAATCAATTTTATATCCAATACCCTGATATTTTTTTATAAAATTTTCTGTGATTTTTTTTTTTGTTTTATACACTAAATCCATAGCAGGACATCCCGTAAGAAAAATTCTTTTTCTTTCTTCACCAAGTCTAATTAATCTATCAAATGATTTTTTTGTGCTTGGAAAATGTATATGAGCAAGTTTTGTAATTGAATGTCTCACACTTTCATCAATAGATCCAGTCACTTCTCCTCCTTGACTATGAGCAACAATAATATTCATATAACTTCCTGCAATAGCTGTAGCTATTGTCTCAAACCTATCAGCAATAGTAAAAACTATGTCTGGCTTACACTGATCAAAAATAGTCGATAGCTCTAAAATTGACAGAGCTGTTGATTTAGCCATTGTGTTCAAACTCTGACCCTCAACAATTGTATTTATTTTATATGATACCTTAAGATTATCTTTGCGCATCATTTTTACCACATCTCCATATCTATCTAAAGTACCAGATGCGGCAACTACTATTATTAGTTTAATATTTTTATTTTTGCTGGCTTCTATTAGAACTGTTTTGATTCTTGCGTAATTTGCTCTGTTATTAACAACAACTAATAATTTTTTCATAAAATATATTTCAACTTTAAAGGGGTTCCAAATTTTAAATTTTTATTTACTTTTTTACCAAGAATTTCATCATAATAAATAGGGTTTAATCCTAATCCTGGTCTTATCCTTTTAATATTTTGTTTAGTCAATTTTTGGTTTTTTTTTATTTCCTCTGTAACATATATTGATCTTCTAAATTTAATTTGATCTCTCTCTTTTTTTTTCTTAAAATCGATAATACCTCTACATTCCCAAGCCTTTTTGATTGTTTCACTTAACTTTTTTAAATCATTAACGCTAAATGAAAACTTAGAGTCATGGCTTTTATTATCATCTTTTAACTTGACATGTTTTTCAATAACTTTTGCCCCTAAACCAGAAGCTACTATTGGTGTGATTGACCCTTCTGTATGATCTGAAAGGCCAACATAAACATTAAATTTCTTTGCAATTTCTTGCATCGTAAGAAGGTTATAATCACTATGTTTTGAAGGGTATTTTGAAACACAGTGAAGAACAATAATTTTATGATTTCCAGTTTTTTTAATAGTTTTTATTGCTCTACTAATCTCTTCATAATTTGCCATTCCAGTTGAGAGAATTATAGGTTTCTTTTTCTTTGCAACATATCTGATCAATGGAAGATCAACAATTTCATATGATGCAATCTTGTAAGCAGGAACATTATATCTTTCTAAAAAATTAACACTAGTTTCATCAAATGGAGTACTAAAACAAGTAATTTTAAGCTTTTGACAATATTTAAAGATTTTATCATACCAAGACCATGGTGTTTTAGCCTCGGCATATAATTTATATAAATTATAATTTTTCCAAATACCATCCCTAATAACAAATTCTTTTTTATTCGAATTTATAGTCATTGTGTCTTCGGTATATGTTTGCAATTTAATGGCATGAGCTCCTGATTTTTTAATTTCTTTAATTAATTTAAGTGTTTTATTTAAACTTCCCATATGATTAGAAGATAATTCAGCAATTAAATAAGGATTGCTATCTTTGTTAAATAAGAAATTCCCTATTTTAAAACTTTTCATATTTTGTTTCTTTAAATTGAAATGTTATGGCTTTTCTAAAACTATTTTTAGTCATAATATCAAAACCATGAAAAAATGCATTTTTGCTGTTATAAATTAGTGCAGAATTTTTTAGTGTTTTGGGAGTTAGCAAAGGCCTTTCAAAGTCTGGATCAGCATAAATTCCTGTACCACCTGATTTGATTGGGTTTTCAGCACCATCAACGAAATAAATGATATTTAACATTTGTGTACTTTTATAATCATATACACTGTCAATATGTGGTGCTAAATAACTTCCTTCTTTTGCGATTGAACTTGCTACAGAATAAAATTTATAATTAGGGTTTGTAGTAATTTTTTTTAAAAAATTTTCTAATTCTATAGAATTTTCTAGATCTAAATAAAATTTTTGATGTGCCAAAAAATATTTGATATTATTCATCTCTTTTTTAGGATATATAACTTTATCTTTGTTAACACAGTATCTAAAAGCAAAATTATAATTTTTTTCTGGATTATCTGCTTCATAAAAGAAAACCTCTTCTGGCCAATTATTTAATAAATCAATATAAACATCTTTATCTAAAAAATTTTCTAAATAACAATAGCCATTTTTTATAAAACTTGATGAACATTTTGAAATTAAATCATCAGATAAATGTTTAAAATCTATTTTTGAATTAGATATTTTTTTGGGTTTATGGAAAAATTTAATTTTGCTTCTTAAAATATAATTAGTATAATTAATTATTCTTATTTTTAACATCTTTAAAATTCGTAAAATAAATTTAAGTGATTTACTATCTGTGGCATACAACGCACCGTAAAAATTTATCTGAGCTCTTCTAAGTTGTTTAGATGAAATATTTATCGCCATTTTGAATAATTTTTAATTAATTTTATATTTTACAAACAATTATAACTTAAGTTTGTAATTATAAAGTAAACAATATTTTATTATCATATTTAAACTCTTATATATATAAATAATAAATGATAGAAAATAACAATTCATAATTAAAAAATTTAAATTGATAATGTTTAATTATAAGTTCTTAAAAAAAGGAATTTTTTCTAATAACTTTTCAATCGAAAATATAAAAAAAAATGAAATTGAACAAATAAGAATTTGGAGAAACGATAGTATTAAGTTTCTAAGACAAAACAGGAAAATTTCAAAAAAAGAACAAATATTATATTTCAAAAAAAATATCTATGAACAAACAATGTCAAAGAGACCTAAACATATCCTTTTTGCATTTAAAAAAGATAATATTTTAATAGGTTATGGAGGATTAGTTCATATATCCTGGGAAAATAAAAACGCTGAACTTTCTCTATTATTAGATCCTAAACTCAATGGTAAAAAAAAATATAAAATATTTTTTAATAAGTATATTAATTTAGTTATAAAACTTTCTTTTAATCGTTGTAAGTTAAAAAAAATCTATACGCAGACTTTTTCATATAGAAAAATTAATATTGAATTACTAAAAAAAAATAACTTTTTAAAAGAAGGAATTTTAAAAAATCATATATATAAAAAAGGTAAATTTTTTCATATAATCATCCAGTCACTTGAAAATAAAAAATATGGATAACTTTTTAACTTTAAAAGAATTAAAAAATCTTAAAATAAAAAAATTTGGCAGAAACTTAAAAATTTCTAAAAATGCCTTGTTAATCAATCCACAATTTATTTCTATTGGTAATAATGTAAGAATAGACGCATACACAGTTATAACTGCTTCGAAAAAAGAGGTTATTATTGGGTCAAATGTTCATTTAGGGGTAAATTGTTATATTAATGGTTCTTATGGTTTTCAAATAAAAAATTTCTCCTCTATTTCATCAGGTTGTAGAATTTTCACATCTTCTGATGACTATAGCGGAAATTTTTTATTTAGCCCCACAATTCCAAAAAAATATACTAAGCCAACGAATAAAAAAATAATAATTGAAAAATTTGTAAATATTGGAGCAAATACAGTAATATTGCCAGGTGTTGTAGCTAGTGAAGGATCAGCGGTAGGTGCTCTTTCTCTTGTAAATAAAAATTTAAATAAATGGGAAATATATTTCGGTACACCGGCAAAAAAAATTGGACAAAGATCAAAAAAACTAATTAATTTAAGCAAAAAATATCTAAATGAAAAAAAAATTTGAAATTGGTTTATTTGGATTAAATTCTAGTAGCGGTATTGCTATGACAAAATCAAAAAAAAGATGGAAGGCAAATTGGGAAGATATTAAAAAAGTAATTCATCTTAGTGATGATAATAAAATAGATTTTATTTTTACAGTACAAAGATGGTTAGGTTTTGGTGGAAGTACTGATCCAGCAGGAAAGACATTTGACTCGCTGACTATGAGTTCGGCTATAAGTACAATAACAAAAAAAATACAAGTATATTCTACTGTTCATGTTCCATTGATGCATCCAACTTTTTTGGCAAGATCACTAAGTACAATTGATCAAATTTCAAAAGGTAGAATTAATTTAAATGTCGTTTGCGGTTGGAATGAAAAGGAATTCCAAATGTTTGGAAAAAATAATCACCATAGTATTGATAGATATAAAGAGGGTGGTGAGTGGGTAAATCTATTAAAAAAAATTTTAAATTCTACAAAACCTACTACTCATAGTGGTAAATATTTTAAAGCAAAAAAAGCCTCAACAAATCCTAAACTATATAAAAATAGAAAACTAAATATAATTTCAGCAGCTTTCTCTAAAAATGGAAGAGATTTTGCTTTAAAATATTGTAATTCTTTAATTACAATGTTTTCAAACGTAAATTCATTAAGTAATCAATGCAATGTATTAAAAAATAAGGCTAAAAATAAATATAATAAAAAATTTAAAGTATACGGATTAGCACACGTAGTATGTAAGAAAACAGATACTCAGGCTAAAAAATTTTATGAAAATTTTACGAAAAAAGAACCTGATATTTTAGCAATCAAAAACTTTATTAGAATTTTAAGTAGAGGAAAAAAAAATATTATTTTTAACCTACAAAATGATCAAATTCAAAAAATGGCAGGAGGAATTGGATCCTATCCAATTATAGGATCTCCAAAAACTGTAATTAAAAAAATTAAAGAATTACAAAAAACAGGTGTTGATGGTATAGCTATATCATTTTTAAATTATAAAAATGAGTTACCATTTTTTATAAATAAAGTTTTAAAACAAATTAAATAAAGTTTGCAAAAAAAAGTCTATTTGCTAATACTAAAGCATGAAAATTAAAAAGCTTTTACAATCAAAAAATACCTTTTACCGACAACTTGAAAAAGAATTAGAAATTCCTGAAAAGGCACTTGATGAGGACTTAGAAGATAATGATAATTGGGACTCACTAGCTAAAATGACTTTCGTGGCACTTATGGACAAAAAATATAGAATAAAAATAAAACCTTCTGAAATATTGAAGATTAAGAAGAACGTAGATATATACAACCTTGTAGCCAAATCAGTAAAATAATTGAAAAAAGAATTCAATAATAAAAATATAATTGTTACAGGAGCTTCTTCAGGTCTAGGAAGAGAAATTTCTTTAAGTTTAGATAATTTGGGTGCAAGTCTATTGTTAGTTGGAAGAAGTAAAAAATCCTTAAACGAAACTAAGAGTTTAATGAAAAAAAAACATAAATATGTTTTATGTGATCTTTCAAATTTAAATGAGGTAAAAAAAAAAATTAAAACTATTTTTACGGGAAAAAAATATGATGGTCTTATTCATAGTGCTGGGGATTATTTACTATCACCGATTCAGCTAGTTAGTGAAAAAGAGATAATTAATTCTATCAATACAAATTTAACTGCACCTTATTTAATTACTAAAGAATTTTGTAAAAGAAATAATTTTAACCAAGATGCATCTATTATTTTCGTATCCTCGGTCGCAGGATTTGTAGGTTCGTCTTCTTTGTCAGCCTATAGTATGACTAAATCTGGTCAAGTAGGATTAACAAGATCACTAGCGGTTGAAATGTCAACTAAAAAAGTTAGGGTTAATTCTATATCACCAGGATTAATAGATTCAAAAATTTCAAATATTTTAAGCTCAAGTATGACACAAGATAGTTTTGAAAAGATAAAAAAAAAACATCTACTTGGTTTGGGTAAATATGATGATGTCACATCATCTATTTTATTTTTATTATCAAAAAAAAGTAAATGGATTACTGGATCAAATCTTGTAATTGATGGTGGGTACTCAATAAATTAGAAATGGCTTCTATTAGTAAAATTTCCTACTATCTTCCTAAAATTAAATTCTCCAATTTAGATCACTACAAATCAAATAAAATTAAAAAAATTATAAAAAAAGTAGGTATAAATAATAAATTTATAGCTTCAGAAAATGAAACAGCGGTAGACTTAGCAATTTCGTGTTTAAAAAAATTTTTTAAAAAAAATCAAAAGTTAAAAAAAAAAATTGATTTCTTAATTTACTGTACTCAATCACCTGAATTTTTTTTACCGTCAGGTAGTAGCATTATTCAAAAGGAGGTTTTTCAAGGACAAAATATTGGTGCTATTGATATAAATTTGGGTTGTTCAGGGTATGTTTATTCACTTTCGATTGCGAAATCATTAGCAGAGTCCGAAGTATACAAAAATATTTTATTAGTCACCTCTGAAACATATAGCAAATTTATAAATAGAGATAATATTGCTGTAGCAGCTATATTTGGAGATGGTGCATCAGCAACCTTGGTAGAGCCTTCTAGAAATGAAATTTTTAAATTTGACCAAGGGACAGATGGTTCTGGATATTTAGATTTAATTGTTCCTGATAGCGGATTAGCGAAAATATCAGAAAAAGAGAAAATGAAACTAGGAAAAATTAAAGAACGTCAATTGTATATGAATGGCACAGCTATGTTTAACTTCGCAATTAATGAAGTTCCAAAATCTATTAAAAAAACTTTAATTAAAAATAAACTAAAATTAGAAAATATTGACTTATTTATATTGCATCAAGCAAATAAATATATGCTTGAAACTATAAGAGATAAATTAAATATTCCCAAAGAAAAATTTTATATAAATTTAAAAAATGTTGGGAATACAACATCATCTTCTATACCCATTAGTATTTATAGAGCTGTTAAAGAAAAAAAAATTAAAAAAGATATGAAAGTTTTATTATGTGGTTTTGGTGTTGGGTTTTCTTGGTCAAGCTGTATAATAAATATTTCTTCTAAATTTATAAATTCAATAAATAATTGATTTTTTTGATAGATTATTAGTTACAAAAAATATAATTAACCCTTATGCTTAAAAAAAAATCTTGTTATTTAATCGCGGAAATTGGATGGAATTTCTTAGGAAATACATCACTTGCTAAAAAAATGATATTAGCAGCAAAAAATTCCGGGGCAGATTTTGTTAAATTTCAAATATGGAATCCGAAGTATTTGAAAAAAGGAGATTGGGACCATGACGGTAGAAAAGAAATATACAACAAAGCTTTTTTAAATAGTGAGAAATATAAAAATTTAGATAAATTTTGTAAAAAAAATAAGATCAAGTGTTTCTCTTCAATATTTTCTGAGACAGAAATTGAGGAGTACTACAAAGTAACAAAAGATATAGTAAAAATTCCTTCTCCTGAAGCATATAATTTACCATTAATTAAAAAGTGTTTAAAAAAATTTGATCACGTCGTACTATCTTTGGGAGCTCTAAAAAAAAATGAACTTAAAAAAGTTATATCTCTTACAAAAAATAAAAATGTTATTCCTATGCATTGTGTAAGCTCCTATCCATTAAGAGCTGATGATTGTAATTTTTATAAATTTGAATATTTAAAAAAATTTTACAAAAAAGTTGGCTATTCAGGACATTATAACGGCATAGAGGATGCAATATTTGCAATTGATAATGATGCAGCATTAATTGAAAAGCATTTTACAATAGACAATAATTTACCTGGAAGAGATAATAAATTCGCTTTACTACCTAAAGAATTTTTATTTTTAAGTAATTATATAAAAATAAGAGATTCTTTTCAAAAAAAGAAAGGTTTAAGTTTACAAAAATGTGAATTAGATGTTTTCAAGCATTATAGAGGTAGGTGGCAAAAATCAGAAAACACTCTTTGATTATAAAATAATTACAAAATGAAAAAGAAAATTTTAATTTACATACCTTCTGATTATTATTTTTATTACTTCAAATATAACGCTTATAAAATTTTAAGTAAAAATTTTAATATTCACTTTTTGTTAAATAAAAATACATGCAAAAATGATAAAAAACTATTAAAAAATTTTAACCATACATTTATTGAGCCTGATAAAAAAATTCAAATCAAATATTCAAGATTAATATATTTGGGGATGGCTTATAATTTAAAAAAAAGCAAATCGTTTAGATACTTGTTTACAAAAGTCTTCCCAAATTTTTTAGAATTTATAAAATTGCAAAAACAAGAAGAGAGAAAAAAAGAAAATTATAAGATCACAATTTTTTTTTATTTAAGAAAATTTTTTTATTATTTCAGTATTTTTAATAAAGAAAAAATTTTTCTTAAAAGATCTATTTTAAAATTATTATCTTTTCCTCCATTATTTAATTTTTGTAAAAGTATCACCATAGACAGTAAAGAAAATGATTTGATATTGTTGAAACAAATAAAAAAAATAAACCCAGATTTAATTATTTATCCAACACATATTTATGAACCTGAAAGTGTTACATTGTGCAAAGCTTCACAATTTCTTAAAAAAAAAATTCTTTTTTTGGTGGATAATTGGGACAATATTTCGAGTAAAACTATTTTTTTAATAAAACCAGATGCGGTAGCAGTTTGGGGAAATCAAGCAAGGAAAGCTGCTCTTGGTCTTCAATCTATGGAAAATAGTAAGGTATATCACCTCGGAAATCCAAAATTTGCAAAATACTTCACTCTTAGAAATAAAAAATTCAAAAGTCCTTACCCTTTTCCTTATGTTATTTATCTGGGCGTTTTACACAATTATGACGAAATGAAACCGTTAAAAATTTTAGATGATGAAATTGAAAAAAATAAAAAAAAATATAAAAATTTAAAAATAATATATAGACCCCATCCAGGTGCTGAACACATGATTAAAAAAAGTAAAAAATTTAATTTTAAAAATATAATTTCTGATAAACAAATAGAAAGTTATTTAATAAAAAAAACTAAATATTCATTAAATAACAATCATTATTTTGAAAAACTTATAAAAAATTCTTTATTTATGACTGGAGGACTTACAACAGTTGCATTAGAGTCTGTAATTTTTTGTAAAAGATTTTTATTTCTAGCGCACGATGAAAAAAATAATATAACAAGTCCAAAAATGGAGTATAAGAACCATGTACATTATAATGAAATTTTAAGCCTAAGTTTATTAAAAAAATGCAACAGTTTAAAAAATTTTAATAAAGACTTTAAAAATATGTATGATTTATCTTTTAAAAAAGTTAATCAAGTTCAGAATGATAAGGAAATAAATTATTTTTATGATCTTACAAAACAAAATTATGCTGTCGAACTAAACAATGTTTCCACTAAAGTAATTAATAATTAAATTTTAAATTATTATTTATATCTACCATGCTAGGTGCTGTGTAAAAGTAAACAGTAATATAAGCATATGTTAAATATTAATATCCAAAAATTTTGATTTTAGATATAGCTTCAATCTCTTTAGATTAAATGAATAAAAAAATAATTTATTAAAAAACATAAAAAATATAGATATAGATTTTAAAATTGTTTATTGACTTAGTTAAAGCTATTAAAACAATAATGATAGTATACTAAAATTTAAATATTGTTGCTTAATCAAATAATTTTATTTAAAGAATATATATGAATTTAAAAAAACCTTATTTAATTGGTGAAATTGGGATAAATCATAATGGAAATTTATCTTTAGCAAAAAAAATTATTAGCTTAGCCAAACAAAATGGCTTTGATGCTGTAAAATTTCAAAAAAGAACTCCTGAGATTTCAACGCCAGAAGATCAAAAATACAAGCTTAGAGAAACTCCTTGGGGTGAGATGACTTACTTAAATTATAAAAAAAAAAATTGAATTTAATCTTAAACAGTACAAAGAAATTGATAAATATTGCAAACAAATCAAAATTGATTGGTTCGTCTCTTGTTGGGATATCGAAAGCCTTAAACTTATGAAAAATTTTAAATTTAAATATCATAAAGTAGCATCTGCTATGATTTCAAATTATCCTCTGCTAGAAGCAATTGCTAAAACTAAAACACATACTATAATATCAACTGGAATGTCAAACTATCAAGATATTGAAAAAGCAATAAAAATTTTTAAAAAAAATAAATGTAAGTTTAGTCTTCTTCATTGTATTTCAACTTATCCTGCTAAAGAGGATGAATTAAATTTAAATTGCATTAAAACTTTGAAAAAAAAATATAAATGTACAGTTGGATATTCAGGACATGAGAGTTCAGTTTCACCAAGCATTGTAGCTTACTTAATGGGGGCTGAAATTATTGAGAGACATATTACACTTGATCGTAGCATGTGGGGTACAGATCAAGCAGCATCGTTATCAAAAGAAGGAATGAAAAATTTATCTCAAATAATAAAAAAAATTCCAAAAATGTTAGGTGATGGAAAGAAAAAAATATTAAAAGATGAAATGCCAATCGCAAAAAAACTTAGGTATTGGTAAAATACTAGTAAATATAAATAAGGTTTTAACTTATTTAAAATATTTAATGAGATATTTTCACTTTTAAAATCATAATAACTTTTTTAAAAAAAAATTTTAGGTATTTAATATATAAGAAAAAATAAAAAATTAATTTTTAAAAATTTTTTTTATTAAATCTAATATAATTTCTTATGAACTTAAGTAGAAATAATATATGATTGGTATAAGTGAAGATATGTAACGTTTTTTTAAATATTTCATCTTAAAATAATTAAATTAATATGAATAAAAAAGAGCTAATAATAATCATTCCATCCAGATCTGGTAGCAAAGGAATAAAAAATAAAAATATAATTAAAATTAACAATAAGCCATTGCTTTACTATTCCATAAAGACCGCCTTAAAATTTAAATGTAAAAATAAAGTAGTTTTTTGTTCAACAGACTCCAAAAAAATAGCACAAATTTCAGAGTCTTTTAAAGTAAAAGTTCCGTTTCTTAGACCAAAAAATATTTCAGGAGACTTATCTCTTGATATTGAATATGTAAATCATGCACTAAAAAAATTTTCAGAAAATAAAACTATTTTTAAATTTGGTCTGATATTAAGACCCACATCACCTAAAAGAAATTTATCTATTTTACAGATGGCTTACAATAGATTTAAAAAATCTAATTATGACTCATTAAGATCAATCATTGAAAGTCCATATCCAGTATATAAACAATGGTTTATTGAAAAAAAAACCCTAAAATCTGTAATCAAAAGTAATATTTATGAACATTATAATGCACCTAGACAGATATTGAGAAAAACATACGCTCAATCTGGAAATTTTGAATTTTTTAAAATTAATTATAAAGTTAAAATTAATTCTATTTCTGGCAAAAAAATCGGTTACTATTTAACAACAAATAAACTTGAAAACGATATAGACACAATGAAAGATTTAAAAAAAATTAAGTTAAATGCCTGAAATTTTAAAGCTCAAAAATAAAAAAATACTAATTACTGGTGCTTTAGGTCTGATTGGGTCTAAATTGGCAACAAGATTAGCAAAAAACAAAAATAAGATAATTTTAATAGATTATAAAATTAATAAAAAAAATAAAATCTATTCAAAATTTAAAAAACAAAATATTCCAATTTTTGATATAGACCTAAAAAATAAAAATCAATTACAAAATTTCTTTAAAAATCAAAAACAAAAATTACAAGGTCTCAATACAATAATTAATCTAGCCGCCATTGATCGAAAAATTGATAATAAAACTTCTCTTACTCAAAGTGAATTTTATAATTTTAATTACAATTTAATTAAAGAGACTGTAGATAATAATTTGTTAGGAACTATAAATATGTGCCAAGAAAGTTGTAAATTTTTTATTACTAATAAGATTAAAAATGCAAATATTATAAACGTTGCTTCAACATACTCTATTGTTGCTCCTAATCCTTTGCTATACTCAAATAAAAAAAATAAACCAATTGATTACGTCATATCAAAAGGATCTATACCAATATTAACAAAATATATTGCTGTAAATTATGCAAAAAGAAATATCAGATGTAATTGTATTGTGCCGCATGCCATAATTAAAAATCCTCCAATTCAATTTTTGAATAAATTCAAAAAACTTTCGCCAATTGGTAGAATTTGTAAAATCGAAGAAGTTTTAGATCCTTTAATTTTTCTAATATCAGATGGATCAACTTACATGAATGGAAGTATATTGACAGTTGATGGCGGTTGGACTGCATGGTAGATTAGTTCATTAGATAACCTAGACTGTAAAATTCATTTTCAAAATTAAACTTTTTTTTATTTTTAATAATCTTAAAAAAATACTTTAACTCTTCTAAAAAAAGATAGTTTCTATTAAATTTTTTTACAGAGTATTTTTTAACTTTATTTTTTTCTTTAACAACTAAAGTTGAGAGATAGTAATTAAAATTAATTTGAATATTTTCTCCTAAAATAACTAGCTCTCGCATTGGGGGATTACAGAGATAATTAACATGAATATTACAATCAATGCCTGATAAAAATCGAATTAAGTATGTGCTGGCAACATCAACATTTGTTTTAAGCTTAGATTTGAATTTTTTTAAATTTTTTAAGCTTTTAATCTTTCCAAATAAATAAATCATTAAATCTAATTCATGACTTAACGTTAGTGTAACACCTCCACCTAAGTTTTTATTTGCTGCGTAGCTTTTTTTATAATTTTCCTCAGGATGCCAATTTGGCAGAAATTCTCCCCATATTGCAGAAGCATAAAAAAAATTTTTTGATTTGTTGTTATTTATAATACTTTTTATTTTTTTTATTAAAGGATGAAACTTCATCATGTAACCAACAAAAAATATTAATTTATTTTTTTTTATAATTTTTTTTAATTTGCTAATATTTTTTAAATTATTAGATATTGGTTTCTCCATAAATATATGGCACTTCTCCTCGGCACATTTAATTGCAACATCAACGTGCTTGCTTGTTACATTGCATATAAGAGAAATGCTTGGTTTTTCTTTTAAGGCCTCTATAAGATTATAATAAATTTTTTTATTTTTAATTATAGAATTTTCTTTTAAATATTTTGTAGATTTGTAAAATATAATATCTTTATATCCAAGTTTTGTTAAATTTTCAAAATGCCTAGTTGCAATTGATCCAGATCCACAAATTAATATTTTCATTTTATAAAATATTTTTTAAATCAGAATAATTATAACATTTATAATTTTTTTGATTTTTCATATCTATTCTTTTATTTTGAAAGAATATATTTTTTTTAACAAAAGAGAATATTATTTTAGGTCTAATAAGTTTAAATATTTACAAATTAAATTATTTTTTTAAAATTCATAAATTTTTTATTAATTAAATTTCACTTTTTAAAAATTAGTATCAATCTAAAAAATTTTTTTCAGTGCATAAATCAAGCCAATTGAGCTATTAGTACTGGTCAGCTGCACGCATTACTGCGCTTCC
>MDTG01299132.1_pt1 | contig 32867 bp, 30 predicted proteins | sample 811421 | NCBI WGS metagenome assembly MDTG01 (sample SAMN05326645, study PRJNA326480) | marine metagenome | isolation source: seawater | place: Pacific Ocean: South East | collected 2011
AACCCCTCCAGTTCAGAGGGGTTTTGTTTGGTCTGTGATCCGCCCAGGACTCGAACCTGGAACCTACTGCTTAGAAGGCAGTTGCTCTATCCAGTTGAGCTAGCAGACCAACGGGCTTTTGCAAAAGCGAGTGCAAATATATGGAAAAGCATTTTTTTAAGGCAATCAAAACCTTAAAAAATGTCCGTAAAAAATGTGTCTCTCATGCCGGGTTAGGGTCATTGGCAGTATTCGGGTAACTTAAATGATTCAACCAAAATAAGTTATGAGAAACACAGTCGCTTTTGCTCTGTCTATTTTTTTATTTATTCCTGCCATTCTATCTGCTCAAACACTCAATCGGGTAGATTCAGTCAAGGTTGACCAGGCCAACATTTGGGGAGTACTGGCCGAGGCCAATGAACACATGGGTTTGACTGTTTCACGCGGCAACATTATCTATTTCCAATACATCAATGAGGCCATGCAGCGAGTGGGAGACCCGGTAGCAGTGATTTCAGAGAACGATGGTTTACCCAAAATAGTCGATCATAAAACCGTGTTTTGGAAAGGAGCCTACTATGTAAGTTTTTCATCGGCCGGAGATAAACAGCTCTATCTTGTGAAGCTCAATGCCCAGGGACAACGGGTTGGCGATATTGTTACGGTGTGGGATCAGGATACGCGCCCATCGAATGAGCCGGGCAAACCAACTAACGACATGATTCTTATTACCACTCCTGATGTGCTTTATGTGGGACATTTTCAACCAGCCAATCAGCATTATATTCATGGCTTTGATGCCGACCTCAACCGGGTTTCTGATCCGTTTTTAACCGATGGTTCGTTGCCCCACAATAATGTAGGAGGTGGACTGTATGTAAATGAGAAAATACACTTGTTTACCGGGAGTATGTTTGGAGGAGAGTCTGACCTGATAGTAACGGAGTGGGACAAAGATTTTCAACCGGCCGCACAGGAGCCCCGAACGCTCATTGATAGTGAAAATGGAAACGCCAACTGGTTTGCGACAGGGGTTGCTCATGACGAACAAACCGGATATTGGTATGTTGGATACCAACATCTGTATGAGGGAGAAGTGCTAGATGAAGAGCATGTGGATTTGGCTGTTTTCGATCGCTGTTTCAATCTAATTTATCGCGAACATGTAACAGCTCAGAGGAATTTCAGACCTCACTTACTCATTAAGGGGAACTATCTGTATATGACTTACGATCAGGCTGGTGGTGGTGTATTTATGCATAAGTATGATTTGCTGGAAGAAGGATTTGGCTCTACTGAATGTGGCGATGATGGAAAAGGAGGAGGTCAGAATGACGTTCCCATTCAACTAGACAATAACAGTTTTGCCGAAAGTGCCGAAGAAGGAACCGCAGTAGGGAAATTCTTTATTGAGGGGGCTACTGAAGATATCACCTACACTCTGGTTGCCGGAGAAGGTGATACTCACAACAGTATGTTTTCTATTTCGGCCGATGAACTGTTAACGGCTGCTGTGTTCAACTATGAAGACCTGCATGAACTCAGCATTCGAGTAAAGGCCACAGCAGGAGATCAGTCGGCCGAGAAGCAGTTTGATATCATTGTAGAAAACGTGATAGAGCATTCTCTTTCCATAACCGGCACGCTGGCCTTTGCCTCCACAGAGGTAGGAGAGAGTTCTTCGCTAAGTATAACGCTCACACACACCGGAGAAGATGATGGCCTTGAAATTAGTAATATCACTGTTCCCGATGGATTTTCTGTAAACAAAACCTCTGCTACGCTAAACGTAGAAGAAGAAGTGACAATTGAGGTTACATTCTCGCCAACGGAAGCTAAAACGTATAGCGGCAATCTTGAAATCACCTCATCGGCCGGTAGTCAACAGCTGGCAGTGTCGGGTACCGGAGAAATGGTGCTGGGGCTAGAGACTGAGCCTGAATGGGCCCGTACCCTTGAATTGTATCCTCAACCGGCAACAGAGATGGTAAATTTAAAATTAGGAGCCAACAATGGAGCATACATTCAAGAGGTGCGTTTGCTTAATGCGCTGGGTGAGCCCCTAGTTCAACAAGCGATCAATAATCAAAAGGCAACAAGCCTTAATATGGCTGAGCAGCCTTCAGGGGTTTATGTGGTTTGGATAAGTACTAATCTGGGACTCATCAAAAAGCGATTGTTGAAGCAATAAAAATCGTCATTTCCTGTATCTTCAAGCTTATATTCTTAGCATGAAGACAGACGTATCTACAGAAAACCTAAAGAAGGGAGCTTATTGGACCATTATTCTAGTTGGGGCAGTTTTCTCGCTAATTTACTTTAGGTCTTTTCTGGAGCCAATTGTGCTGGCTTTGCTGGTGTGGTATCTCATACGCACCACCCGCAAGTACATTGCCAAGCTAACCATTGGTGGTCGGTCGCTTCCGCAGTGGTTGCAGCGGGTTGTGGCCTTTTTGCTTACCGTATCGTTTATCTACGGAGTTTATCAGATCATATCGGTCAATATTTCGCTCATCACGGCCAATTCCGATAGCTACGATAAGAACCTTAGGCTATTTCTGGCGCAAATGAGAGAGTTTACCGGGCGATACGATTTCATTCCCAATATAGAAGACGCTATTCAGAGTATTGATTATCAGTCCATCCTAAGTAAAATATTTAACTCATTGAGCGTTGCTCTGGGTAATTTTGCTTTGGTTATAGTGTATGTTGTCTTCTTCCTTATTGAAGAAAATTATCTCGATCAGAAGCTGAAAAATATGTTTCGAAAGGAGGGGAGTCGAGAAAATGTGGCTGTCATTTTCGATCGAATCAGTAATTCTATCAACAAATACTTTACTGTTAAAACCGAGGTAAGCTTACTCACAGGTACCATTAGCTATTTGTTGCTATTGGCACTTGGGGTAGACTTTCCGGTGCTTTGGGCCTTTATTATTTTTGTGTTGAATTTTATACCCTACCTGGGGTCTCTGGTAGCTACCTTGCTGCCGGCCATCTTCTCTATTTTTCAGTTTGCTTCGTTTTGGCCCTTCCTTTATGTCTTTCTCATAATTGAGGCAGTCCAGATTTTTGTAGGCAATTATGTGGAGCCGAAACTCATGGGGCGTACGCTCAACCTCAGTCCGTTGGTGGTGCTTATTGCTCTTTCCTTTTGGGGCAGCATCTGGGGTATATTAGGTATGATTTTGTCCGTACCCGTAATCTCCGTAATCGTCATTGTTTCGGCTCAGTTCAAATCCACCAGAGGCCTGGCTGTGCTCCTCAGTGAGAACGGGAATCTGAGTAACATAGAGCAACCTGACGATGAGGTGTAGGCCATTGCCCCGGGCTGGATTTTCGATCTCTGAAATTGGCTTTGGCTGCATGTCGCTTGGTCGCGATAACCACGAAAACTACCGGCTAATTCAGTCAGCTTTCGAAGCAGGAATCAATTATTTCGATACGGCCGATGTATATCAAAACGGTTGGAGCGAGGAGTGTCTTGGAGCGGCTGTTAAGACCTTTAGAAAAGAGATAAGAATTGCCACCAAGGTTGGTAACGTGGCTGATCCCGGTGGTAAGAGCTTTAATTGGTGTCCTTCGAAAAGTCATATTCTAAGTTCGGTAGATAAGAGTTTAAAAAGGTTGAAGACCGACTACATTGATCTCTATCAGCTTCATGGGGGAACGCTTAACGACAACTGGGATGAGATAGTAGAAACCTTTGACTTGCTAAAGCAGAAGGGTAAGATACTCCACTATGGTATTTCATCCATTCGTCCCAACGTGGTGCGTAAAATTGCAGGACAACCCGGTTGGGTTTCAAACATGCTTCAGTATAGTTTACTCGATCGAAGACCTGAGGAAGAACTGCTGAATTTGCTGCATGAAAAGGAAGTAGGAGTGTTGGTAAGGGGAGCTTTGGCAAAGGGTTTTCTGCTTAACAATAAATCAAGTGATTATTTAAATAATAGTTCAGAAGATGTTGATTTACTGAAAAATAAATTGGAGTTATTCTCAATTGAGAAAAGCCTGAGGCTGCGATTGGTTTTAGGCTGGGTTTTAAATCACAAAGCAGTTACCAGTGTGGTAGTTGGTATACGCAATTCGCTTCAGTTAACACAATTGCTGGAGGCAATGAGTCTACCAATGCCGGAAGAAAAGGTTTATCAAAAATTGAGCGAAGTATTGCCTGCAAACTGTTACACAGACCACCGTTAATCGAGCCGAAGGTTTTTAGCTATCTATGATAAAGAGTGATTGACATCGTGTGGTTTTCATAGATTTTTCCATCACCGATTGTTAGGAAAATGGCTGTTGCTCCATATCCAAATTATTCAATATTCATATGTTGGTTTATGTAGGGCTTAAGTCCAATAGTATGGAGGTAGGCCAAGCCTGCATGGTAACTTTTAAACAGGTGTTCTCGAAGTGCAAATGGGTGCAAGGCGACCGAGCTTAAGACCGTTGATTTAGACAAGTGATTCAGTAAAATCACCAACACTATTCTACCGTTTACAAATGGCAGATGGAATAGGCCGCGATTGAGTTCTGGCAAAAAATGTCTCGGAATTTTTCACTAATTCGTCTGGTTCTTGTCATACTAGTTTTAACTTCAATGTTCATGAGTATTACATCTATTCCTCCATCCGTTTTTGCTTTTCTTCAAAAGTTAGACGCCAACAATAATCGTGATTGGTTCAATGCGCATAAGGCCGAGTACCAGCAGGCGCAACTACATGTTGTAAGCTTTGTGGATGAGTTATTGAACCGATTAAAAGAGACCGACCAGATTACTACTGTATCTGGCAAGAAGAGTCTGATGCGCATTTATAGAGACGTTCGATTCTCTAATGACAAGAGACCCTATGACCCCAGGTTTGCAGGGAGTTTTTCTCGCATTAAGCCGCAGCTCAGGGGAGGTTACTTTTTCCGTTTTAAACCCAACGAAACGGTAGTGGGGGGAGGCTTTTATCAGCCCAATTCGGAAGATCTTAAGTTAATTAGAGCTCAGATTGCTCAAGACGATACACCACTCAGGGAGGTTATTGAGGGGGAGGTATTTAAGGAAACCTTTGGTGAGTTAATGGGGGAGAAGGTGAAAACGGCTCCTAAAGGTTATGCCAAAGACCATCCATCGATAGACTTACTCAGGCACAAGTCTATGTATGCTTTCCGGTCTTTCTCTGACGAAGAAGTTCATGCTGACGATTTTCTCGAAAAGGCCCTGGCAGTTTTTCTGGCTATTCGTCCTTTCTTCGATGTGATGACAGAGTATTTAACGACTGATTTGAACGGCATTTCATTAATTGATTAAAGTAGACTAAACCAAAGTTTGCTGCTAACTGTTGGATGCACATGTCGAAGCAATTGATTTTTGAATTTCTGGAAGAGCTCTCGGTCAATAATTCTAAGGAGTGGATGGATAAGCACAGGAACCGCTACGAAGAAGCTAAGAATGTGCTTGTCGAACTATTTGACCCCATACTTGAGCGCATTCGTTTGTTCGATCCCAGAGTTGTACAGCCCAATGCCCGTAGGGCACTGAACAGAATCAACAACAACCTGATGTTTCATCCGGACAGGCCTACCTACAAAGACCATTTTGGAGTGGGCTTTGGCTACGGTAAGGGGTTGGCCGACTTTTATGTACACTTGGGAGTAGAGGAACTTCTTATAGCCGGAGGGCTTTGGCATCCGCCTTCATATAAGCTTAAGCTTTTGAGGCAGGAAATTGACTATGAAGGCGAAAAACTGGCCATCACACTTAAGGAGCAGCTGTATCCGAAGGGTTTTAGGCTGTACCACGAAGACAAACTCAAATCCAGCCCAAAAGGCTATTCCAACGATCATCCACATATAGAGCTTCTGAAAATGAAGAGTCTGGCAGTTTTTAAACCATTGAGTAGGGGAGATTTTTATTCTGAGGATTTTTCGGAATTGGTTTTTGACAGCTACAAGGCTATTGTGCCTTTTCTTGATTTTATAAACATGGCAATTGCCGAACCGTAAGTGTTTTGAATCCGTACATTAAAGCCTATTTTTAACAGTAAATTCACAGGTATGAAAAAGATTATAGTTTCCCTATTAATGCTAGTAGCAGTTATTGGCTTGAAGGCTCAGGAAGCGGCTGTTACTACCGGTCCAATGATTGAGTTTGAGGAAAAGATATACAACTTTGGAAGCGTGGTTGAGGGCGATTCCGTCACGCACACATTTAAGTTTAAAAATATTGGAACAGAACCCTTAAAAATTCTCTCGGCCAGAGGTTCTTGCGGCTGCACAGTGCCTAAGTATACCAAAGAGGCCATTGCCCCCGGAGCCAGTGGAGAAGTGTATGTGAAATTCGACACCAGGGCTAAAATGGGGTCGCAAAACAAAACCGTTACTCTTGTAACCAATGCTGCGAATCATAAGCAGGTTATTTTGAGTATTCGAGGAACCGTAACGGCCCGCACGTCTGACGGAAAAGATTGAAAATGAGAAAGATGTAAGAAAGACCAGCCGGAGGCTGGTTTTTTTATGGCCAAAAGGTTCAAATTTTCATGATTCTAAATATTGCAAAACAAAAAAAGCATCTATATTTGCACTCCCATTAGGGACACGGGGTGTAGCGTAGCCCGGTTATCGCGCCTGCTTTGGGAGCAGGAGGTCGCAGGTTCGAATCCTGCCACCCCGACAAATAGGTTAACAACCTATATCAAAAGCCTGCAAATCGTAAGATTTGCAGGCTTTTTTATTTTTTACGTATCAGTTCGATTTAGACAATTTCAGCAAAAATGAGACCTATCCGGTGAACCAAATGAATAGTTTATTTTAGTTCACCAGATTGATGCAAATAGCTGTAAAACAGATAGTTGCATTGAGTATTTTGAACTGCTTTAGGTCTGTTTGAGTGACCTTGTGGAAGCAGTTCACCACGAGAGGAATCATTTTAACACAAACACTCAAAAGCTGAATTGTCATGAGAACTACAAACACCTTCGGAGTTCAGTTCATCACAAGAACGAACAAGGCCAAAGATGGCCTACTCCCAATCTATGCCAGGGTCACCGTTGATGGCCGCAGAGTTGAAATATCATTGAAGCGCTGGATCAAACCAAGCGACTGGAATGGCAGCAAAGGCATGGCCAAGGGCAGCCGGGAAGAAATCAAATCGCTCAATCATTATTTGGATGAGGTTCAGGCCCGTATCATGGAATGCTACCAGGAGATGCAGGTCCAAAAAAGACTGATCACTGCTGATGCCATCAAGAGTATGTTCCTGGGTACAGACCAAAAGGACTTCACCTTATGCAAGCTGGTGGATTATCACAACCAGACAATGCGGGATACACTGGCGTGGGGCACGATGAAAAACTACTTCACCACTCAGAAGTATATCCATCGATTTTTGAAAGAGCGCTTTGGTACTACCGACATGTTCCTTTCGGAACTGTCTTATAAATTCATCACCGATTTTGAATTCTACCTCCGAAACTATAAACCCAAAGACCACCAGAAGCCGCTTGGCAACAATGGAGTGATGAAGCATCTGGAGAGGTTCCGGAAGATGGTGACAATGGCCGTGAAAATGGAATGGGTAAGCAGGGATCCATTTGACAAGTACCAGCTCAAATTCCATCGGGTGGATCGTGATTTCCTCAATGATGAAGAGCTGGAGGCCGTAGAGAACAAGGACTTCAAAATTGTCCGCCTGCAGTGGGTAAGGGATCTGTTTGTATTCAGCTGCTATACCGGACTGGCCTACATCGATGCTATGAACCTTACCCCATCCAACATCACCATAGGCATAGACGGAGAATACTGGCTCTCCACCTGTAGGCAAAAGACTGACCAGCCAGTAAGGGTTCCTATCCTTCCCAAAGCCTGGGAAATAATAGAGAAGTATAAGACCCATCCAAGGGCATTGCAGTAAGGATCGGTATTTCCAATGATCTCTAACCAAAAGTTGAACTCTTACTTGAAAGAAATTGCCGACCTGTGCGGGATTGAAAAGAACCTCACCTTTCATCTGGCCAGGCATACATTTGCTACCACTGTTACCCTTTGCAATGGTGTGCCTTTGGAAACTGTGAGCAAGATGCTGGGTCATTCAAAAATCACCACTACTCAGGTTTACGCCAAGGTGGTGGAGAAGAAAGTGAGTGAAGATATGCAGGCTCTCCGTGAAAGGCTGGCAGCACCAAAACTGATGAGAAGGGCAAAGTAGCCCTTTTCCGTATTTAAGTACTTGCTTAAATAACTATCATCCCCTACCTTTGTTTAAGCAATTGCTTAAATACTATGAATACATGTATCCGTGTCTTTGCAGATAGCATCCAGATCAGTCGCTGCAGAGAAGACTTGAAAAACAAAGAAGAAAGCTTTTTAGAACTGGCCGATGTACTGAATCTGGCAGGTAATGCGGTTCGCCTCAAAATCCTGTACCTCTTGAAACAGGAAAATGAACTTTGCCCATGTGACTTGTCAGACATCCTGGGCATGACCGTGCCGGCCGTCTCCCAACATCTAAAAAAACTGAAGGATGCGGGAATCGTGACGACCAAAAAATCCGGTCAAACCATCTTCTATTCAGTAGAAGAGCAAAGTCAGCGAATCATTTCATCAGTGCTCGATTTGTTTAATCTCCCAAATACAATTCCTGCCTTATGAAAAATTCTCTTTTAACTAGCGGTATTATGGCTGCACTCTTAAGTTCACTTTGCTGCATCACCCCAGTGCTTGCACTAGTGGCCGGTGCAAGCGGGATTGCCTCCACTTTCTCCTGGCTGGATCCTGCACGGCCCATTTTTGTCGGTATTACAGTTATAGTGTTGGGGTTTGCTTGGTACCAAAAACTCCTGCCTGCCGGCAGGCATGGTAGACCAAAGGCCAAAGATGAAATAGAATGTGCGTGTGAGCCTGGCGGAGAATATGCATATCCTAGCTTTTGGCAGACCCAGAAGTTTTTGGGGATAGTCACCGTTTTTGCTACCCTGATGCTCACATTCCCGCTGTATGCTCACATTTTCTACCCGAAAGCCGAAAAGCAAGTGATCATCGTTGATAAGTCAGACATTCAGACCGTAAATTTTCAAATCAAAGGCATGACTTGTCAGGGGTGCGCAGCGCATGTAGTGCATGAAGTAAATAAGCTCAGCGGCATCCTGAATGTAACCGCCTCCTACGACCAGGGCAATGCCATCGTAGAATTTGATAAATCCAAAACGGACGTCCTTGAAATTGAACAAGCCATCAACTCAACCGGATATTCAGTGACCAATAAAACAGAGAAATAAATGGAAATCATCTTAGAATCTACCATCACTTGCCCCAACTGCGGACATCAGAAAGAAGAAACTATGCCGACTGACGCCTGTCAGTATTTCTATGAATGTGAAAACTGCCACCAGGTGCTAAAACCAAAGGAAGGGGATTGCTGCGTGTATTGCAGCTATGGTTCAGCACCTTGTCCACCAGTACAATTGGATTCTGATCAAGCATGTTGCTAGGGTAGACAATGCTTTATGTGACATACATCATGTTTTGACATGTGCAATGTCATAGCGCGCTCAATAACCGTTGCGTACTTTTGAGTCATATTGAAGGGGATAACAAATAGATACCCCTTCAATGGATGGCATTTTACACCAACAAGCTAATGAAGCGCAATTTATATATCGTCCTGCTCATTGCAATGCTCTTCCCTGGAAAAGGGATGGCAGTGTTTCAGCACTTTTGCGGGGGCGAACTGATCAGCTTCGAGCTTTTTCTAAAACACCACGAACCATGCTGTGACGATCACAGCAACCCTTGTGATGGTTGTGAGGATCAGGAAACCATCTTCTCTCTCGATGATTTCAGGACACCTCATTCTGACATTCCTGTCATTGCTTCTTCAACAGCGGCATTGGCTCAGCCTTCTTTTCATTTGCCTTCTACACAATTTTTCGAGTCAAGAAACTACACAACTTCTAAAAAGGCTCCCCCCGGCTGGTCAGGGCGGTATCGCTCTATCCTGTTCCAGTCATTTCTTCTTTAGCTGACATCTGATTATCAGTTAGTTGCCGGGGTTACGAAACCCTTGGGCAATGTCGGAAATAGTTCAGTATAATATAACTGCTCCGGGATATTCGAACAGCATTAGACACGATCTATCTGACAAAACTATCATCAAATTTCTTTAATCAGACTTTCAACAAAATGTTAAAATCATGAAAACGTTTCATAAAATTCAATTGGTATTTATTGCCTTGACACTGATAGTGATCAATACCACATACGCCCAACAACGAGGCTTGCAGTATTTCAGGCCAAACGATAAAAACGGCCTGAATGTATTCGAGCCCTCAAAAGAGGATACAGTTATCTTTGATGGATTAAAAGTGAGGGTTGGTGGCGATTTCGCCATGCAGTTTCAAGGTATTAGGCAAAGCAATACGGCAGGTAACCTGACCAAACTGGGATCAGACTTCAATTTGCCGTCTGCCAACCTCAACCTGGACGTCCAGGTATTGGACGGAGTTCGCATGCATCTTAGGACCTATCTTTCTTCCAGAGCACACAACGAAGCATGGGTTAAGGGCGGATACATGAGAGTGGATAATCTTGACTTTGTTAAACCCGGGTTTCTGGAGGGAGTCATGAAATATACAAGCATCACCATAGGGTTAGATGAGTTCAACTATGGAGACGCACATTTCAGGAGAACGGACAATGCGAGAGGTATTTTCAACCCTTTTGTGGGGAATTATCTTATGGATGCATTCTCCACCGAGGCATTCGGAGAGATTACCGTTCAAAAGAATGGCTTATTGGTAGTGGTTGGGTTGACAAACGGTAAGCTCAATCAAAATGTAACGGTGAATGACAATACGGACAATAAGCCTTCTTTCTTCGGAAAGTTGGGATACGATAAACAACTGAACGAGGATCTGAGAGTACGATTGACCGGATCTTGGTACATCAATAAAGGAACCTCAACAGGCACATATCTGTATGGTGGTGACCGAGGAGGCTCCAGGTATTACAATGTGCTTTTTACAGTACCGGATGTGGATGGCAATACAGAAGGTGGCCCTCGTGATGGGCAGTTCAATGCCAGGTTCACAAAACTCACAGCCTTGCAAATTAACCCATTCATCAAGTACAAAGGCCTGGAGTTCTTTGGTATTTATGAGCTGGCTGATGGAAGCAATGAATTCACAACACCTCAAGCCGACACAGAGGGTGCATTCACACAAATAGCCGCAGAGGTATTGTATAGGTTTGGAGCTGATGAACGTTTCTATCTTGGTGGCAGATACAATATAGTGAGTGGCAAGATGCGTGAAAGTGCCACAGAAGATTTGGAAATCAGCAGGGTCAATTTTGGTGGAGGCTGGTATCTTTCAAAGAACGTTTTAACAAAAGTTGAGTACATGAAGCAGCAGTATGAAGGCAATGCCTGGACAGGGCGTTTTGCCGGGGCTGAGTTCAGTGGAGTCGTGGTTGAAGCGGTGATTAGTTTCTGACGGAACTCCCGTGTGGGTGACTCATCCACACGGGATTCTTTCTACTGCTGTGTAAAAGATAATGACTCCAAAAATAAGCATCAGCAAACTATGATTTTCCAATAGAAATAAAGCATAAACATCCACATGTTAAAGTATTTGAAATGCAAACCGTCATTTTTGACGTTAAAATCGAACATTCTGAACTAAATTCCGTATATTCGCATTAGATCTTCTCCAAAGTGCAACGTTTTAGAAAAATATCGGCCATTCTGGTGCTGCTCAGTTCCACGAGCTTCACCTTTGGCATGCATTTCTGTATGGGCCAGCTAGAGAGCATTGCACTTTTTGCCGGGGCTGAGCCCTGCGAAATGGCCACTCAAAAATCCCCTTGTGCCAATGATAAGCATGATCCGGATTGTGAACACCAGCAAGTAACTAAGAAAGGGTGCTGTGAAGACCAGACTGTTGTAATTGAGGGTCATGAAGATCTTACGCAAGTGACCAAAGTTGCAGTTCCTGATTTTCAAATGATCGCAGTGCTCTACGCTGTGGTATCGTTTCTTTTCAGCGCTCCTGCAGTTGATTATTATTCGTATAACGATTATTCCCCCCCTCTGATTGAGCGTGACATACCTGTGCTCGTTCAATCCTTCCTTATTTAAGCTTTTCATTCAATTCTTTCACTAGGCATAGCATTATGCTGCGCCACAAGTGCATGCATTTGTATGCGCTCAAGTCAATCCAGTTTTAAAGAAAATTGAATGAAAAATGCTCAATTCCATAATCAAATTCTTTCTCGAGAATAAGCTCGTTACCGTTCTCGTATTGCTACTCATTGTAGCCTGGGGCATAGTCACTGCTCCTTTTAACTGGGAGACAAGTTTCCTCCCACGTGACCCGGTTCCGGTTGATGCCATCCCGGACATTGGCGAAAACCAGCAAATCGTTTTCACTGAATGGATGGGACGTTCTCCACAGGATGTGGAAGACCAGATCACCTATCCGCTCACCACGGCTTTGCTGGGCCTTCCCGGTGTAAAAAGTGTGCGGAGTAGTTCAGCTTTTGGCTTTTCCAGCATCTACATCATTTTTAATGAAGACATTGAGTTCTACTGGAGCCGGTCACGGGTGCTGGAAAAACTCAACTCTTTACCGGCAGGTTTGCTTCCACCGGATGTGCAGCCAAAACTTGGCCCTGATGCTACCGCCCTGGGGCAGGTGTATTGGTACACGCTGGAAGGCCGGGACAAAGACGGAAACCCTACCGGAGGTTGGGATCTCCACGAACTGCGCACCATCCAGGACTATTACATACGCTACGCCCTCACTGCAGTAGAGGGTGTGGCCGAAGTAGCTTCCGTAGGTGGCTATGTCAAAGAATACCAGGTAGATGTTGACCCTGCCGCACTGAAAGCGCATGGGGTTAGCCTCATGGATGTGATGCAGGCCGTAAGAAACAGCAATATCGATGTGGGAGCCAACACCATTGAAGTAAACCGGGTGGATTATTTCGTAAGAGGCCTGGGTTATGTAGAAGAGCTGGCTGATCTGGACAAGGCTGTAGTAAAAGTAACGGACAATGTCCCGATCCGGGTAAAAGATGTTGCCAAGGTAAACATTGGCCCCCAACCAAGAAACATGAGCGGCATCCTGGACAAATCAGGAGCCGAAGCAGTGGGCGGTGTGGTCATTGCCCGCTACGGTGATAATCCACTGAAAATAATCAATGCCGTAAAGGAAGAAATCAACACCATAGCCGATGGCCTTCCGTCCAAAACACTGGAAGACGGCACAGTATCCAAAGTGACCATCGTCCCCTTTTATGACCGCACCGGCCTGATCTATGAGACCCTCGGCACATTGTATGAAGCCATCAGCCTGCAGATCCTGATTACTATCATAGTCATCATCGTGATGGTGTACAACCTGCGGGCTTCCATTCTGATATCCGCCCTGCTGCCATTGGCCGTGCTCATGTGTTTCATATTCATGAAGTACTTTGGAGTGGATGCTAACATCGTAGCGCTTTCCGGTATCGCTATTGCCATCGGCACCATGGTCGATCTGGGGATTATCCTGAATGAAAACATTCTCCGGCACCTGGAAATTGCCCCCGAAGGCCAGTCAAAATTAAAAACCGTTTATGAAGCCACTACCGAAGTAGCTACAGCCATTATCACGGCTGTTAGTACTACCATCGTCAGTTTCCTGCCGGTATTTACACTTCAAGCGGCCGAAGGCAAACTTTTCGGGCCATTGGCTTACACCAAAACTTTTGCCCTGGTGTCGGCCGTGATTTTTACCCTCGTCATCATGCCGGCTTTTTCGCATTGGATATTTTCCATGAAAAAGGCAAAAGGCAAAACGGGACTGTACCTGAACTATCTTTTGCTAATTGCCGGGCCCGTAATTGCCTTTACCGTATGGTCATGGGCAGGCTGGGTGCTGTTTGGTTTCGGGCTGGTGAACGTGCTGCTGCACCACTACCCTGATAGACTGGGAAAATACCGCGATCTGATGATGGTGGGCGTAACAGTAGTGACTGTAGCCTGGCTACTGACCACCGAATGGGTACCTTTGGGGGTATCCAATAGCCTGCTTGTCAATTTTCTGTTTATTGCTGTAATCCTCGGACTGGTGCTTGGCACCTTCGCTTTGTTCCTCAGGCTTTACCCTAAAATACTCATGTGGTGCCTGGACAATAAAGGCTTGTTCTTCATAGCGCCAGTGGTGATTGTCCTGTTAGGAGCCAATATCTGGCTGGGTTTCGACAGGGTATTTGGTTTTTTGCCTAATACGACTGAGAAACTTGGTTGGAACCTGAGGGAAACTTCCGGATGGACGGCAGCATCAGAGGTTTTCCCCGGTTTGGGGGAAGAATTCATGCCTTCGCTCAATGAAGGTTCATTCTTGTTGATGCCTACATCCATGCCACACTCCGGCATTGAAGTGAACCGGGAAGTATTACAAAAACTGGACATGATGGTCACCGCCATTCCTGAGGTGGAAATGGTGGTGGGTAAGGCAGGCAGGGCAGAAACGGCTATCGATCCTGCACCCATTTCGATGTTCGAAAACACCATTAACTACAAAAGCGAATACGTATCCGATATCAATGGAAACAAGCTGCGGTTTAAAGTAAATGATAATGGTCACTTTGAACTGAAAGATGGAACCACCTATGACCCAGAGACCATGTCCCCTGAACAAATTGACGTCAAGCAACTCATTGAAGACCGCAGTGGCGAGTATTTCCGCCAATGGCGGAACCATATTAAAACGCCTGATGATATCTGGGATGAAATTGTTTCTGTGGTCAATATTCCGGGTGTCACATCCTCTCCCAAACTTCAACCGATCGAAACCCGGCTGGTAATGCTCCAAACGGGTATGCGGGCGCCCATGGGGATCAAGGTTTATGGGCCTGACCTGAAAACCATTGAAGAATTTGGGTTACAATTGGAAAAGTATCTCAAGGAAGTTCCCTCTGTCAAGAAAGAGGCTGTTTTTGCCGACCGTATTGTCGGCAAGCCCTACCTCGAAATTGACATTGACCGAGATCAGATTACCCGCTACGGGCTCAATATCCGGGATGTACAAGACTATATAGAAACGGCTATTGGCGGAATGCAAATCAGCACCACGGTGGAAGGCCGGGAACGCTTCCCGATCAGAGTCCGCTATGCCCGTGAGTACAGGGATGACCCTTCGGCCATAGAGTCCATGCAAGTACCTACGCCACTGGGCAATTATATCCCACTTGGGCAGCTTGCAGACATCACCTACCGGCCTGGGCCCGAAATGATCAGGGGGGAAAATAGCTTTTTGGTGGGGTATGTACTCCTGGACAGGCTCCCGGAATTTGCGGAGGTAACAGTAGTGGAAGATGCGCAACGCCACCTTCGCGAGAAAATTGATTCGGGCGAACTCATCGTACCGGCAGGCGTTCGCTACGAATTCTCAGGAAGCTACGAAAACCAGGTAAGGGCAGAGAAACGACTCGCAATTGTAGTCCCGCTATGCCTTATGGCCATTTTCCTTATCCTGTATTTCCAGTTCCGGGCTGTCTCAACCACCTTATTTGTATTCACGGGGATTGCGATGGCTTTTTCAGGTGGGTTCTTGATGCTCTGGCTTTACGGTCAGGACTGGTTCATGGATTTTACTGTCTTCGACACCAACATGCGGGAGCTTTTCCAAATGAAGGTGTATAACCTGAGTGTGGCCGTTTGGGTAGGCTTCATAGCACTGTTTGGAATCGCTACCGATGATGGCGTAGTGGTGGCTACTTACCTCAAGCAAAGCTTTGAGAAACGGGAACCTGAAAACGTGAAGGAGGTTCGCAAAGCTGTATTGGAGGCTGGTCAAAAGCGGGTACTCCCGGCCATGATGACCACCGCCACCACTTTACTGGCCCTCTTACCTGTACTCACATCTTCCGGGCGAGGATCCGACATTATGATACCCATGGCCATTCCTTCATTCGGGGGCATGATCATCGAAATTATGACGGTTCTGCTGGTGCCAGTCCTATACTGTTGGTGGGCAGAGCGCAAGATTAAACGCAATCCCAAAGTATTTACTGAATCATAAATAGAGGAAGATGAAAAAAATAGCAATCATATTCCTGTTGTTTTTAGGAGTTCAGTCCACAAGCTTTTCACAAAGCCTGGATGAATACCTGAAAGTAGCAGCAGAAAACAACCCGGAGTTAAAAGCCTACTTCAATGAATATCTGGCCTCTTTGGAAAAAGTACCTCAGGTGGGAGCACTTCCTGATCCTGAACTGACCATGGGTTTCTTCTTTCAACCAATGGAGCGGTTCATGGGCAACCAGCAAGCCGACATCCAGTTGATGCAGATGTTTCCCTGGTTCGGCATGCTGAAAACCCAAAAGGATGAAGCAAGCAAAATGGCACTGGCGCAGTACGAAGTGTTTCAGGATGCCAAATACCGCTTGTTTTATCAGGTAAAAAACACCTGGTATCAACTGTATCGGCTAGAAGAGGAAATCCGCATTACGGAGGAAAACCTTGAGATTCTTAAACAGTATGAGCGGCTGGCGCTCATTCGTTTTCAGAGTGCAGATATAGGAACCGGTTCCGGCCCTAGCAATATGCAGCAAGCTACAAGCATGAACAGCGGTTCCTCCACCTCATCAGCATCGTCAATGGGTGGAATGAGCGGTGGAATGACCAGTGGCACTTCCGGTAAAAGCAGTTCAAAAGGTGGTTCTTCAATGGGTACTTCCTCATCAATGAACGGGGGCGGGTCAGGCATGAGTGATGTGCTCAGGGTAAGGATTCAGATCAAGGAACTGGAAAACACACTTGCCTTGCTTGAAGACTCCCGACTGCCCATTAAAGCCGAATTCAATCAGTTGCTTAACCGGGATATCAATGAAGTGGTAAGCATAGCCGATTCATTGAGCGGATCAGTAGTCTCTTGGGAGCGCCAGGCTTTGCTGGACAGCATTACGCAGAACAATCCCATGTTGAAAATGCTGGATGCCGAGGAAGAAGCCTATGAGGCACAGAAAAAGATGGCTCGGCTGGAAGGCAGGCCTATGTTGGGGGCAGGCGTCAACTATATACCCTTTAGTCCAAGGACAGAAAATGGAATGCCGATGGGCGGCAATGACATGGTGATGCCCATGTTGAGGCTGACTATACCCATCTATCGGAAAAAGTACAATGCTTTACAGAAAGAGGCGGAATTGAAACAATTGGCCGTTCAGCAGCGCAGGGAAAACACCGTCAATCAGTTGACCACCCGATGGTCAACCGCCTTGCGGGATTTGGACGATGCAACCAGAAGGACAAAGCTGTACCGGGAGCAAACCGACCTGGCCAGGCAAACTCTGAACCTGCTGATGACCAGCTACGCTACTGACGGACGGGATTTCGAGGAAGTGCTGCGGGTACAACAGCAATTGCTCGATTATCAACTCAAGCTGATCACTTCAATAGTAGATCAGCACGTCACCATTGCCATGCTGGAAAACCTGGCAGCAACAGAACTGAATTAATTGATCTAAAAAGTTAAAACGATGAAAGAAATATTTAAAAATAAAAAACTCCTACTGATCGTGCTCGTAGCGCTGACATTGGGAGGCGTACTCGGCTGGATGGTAAAACCATCTTCAGGTCATCAGGAGACGGAAGCAGCCGTGCATAACCATGATGAAGGTAATGAGGTTTGGACCTGTTCTATGCACCCGCAGATCAGGCAATCGGAACCCGGCCAATGTCCCATTTGCGGAATGGACCTGATACCAGCTTCCACTAAACGGTCATCAGCCAGTTCGAATCCATTGATTCATGAGATGACCCCTGAAGCGGTGGCCATGGCCAATATCCATACCTCCAGAGTTACAGGAGTGTCACCTGAAGGTGAGCTTTTCCTTACCGGTAAAGTGAAGGCCGATGAACGCCAGTTGGCTTCCGTTACGGCAAAATTTCCCGGGCGAATAGAGCAGCTATTTGTAAACTTCACAGGGCAGGTGGTAAGAACCGGGGAACGATTGGCCACCATTTATTCGCCTGAGTTGGTTACAGCCCAAAAGGAATTATTGGAAGCTGCCTCCACGAAAGAGACCTACCCTGAGCTTTATACTGCTGCACGTGAGAAGCTCAGGCTTTGGAAACTCAACGAAAACCAAATCGATGAAATAGAAAAAACAGGAAAAGTAAGGGATCAATTTGATGTTCTCGCAGACAAGGGAGGTATAGTGACCCAGCGAAACATTGCCGTGGGCGACTATGTGGGTACCGGATCAGTATTGTTTGATGTGGTCGATCTGAGCCGGGTCTGGATCATGATCGATGCGTACGAATCCGATCTGCCATTTGTGAAAATTGGTGATGAAGTAAGCTTTACGGCTGCCGGGATCCCCGGACAAACATTCACAGCAAAGGTCACTTACATAGACCCGGTGATTAATCCAAATACACGGGCAGCTTCTGTTCGTGCAGAAGCTAATAACAGAAGTGGAGAACTGCGGCCTGAAATGTTTGTCAACGCACAGGTAAAAACCACTCTCCGGAAAGGTCAATCATCCCTGGCCATACCCCGTACCGCTTTGCTCTGGTCTGGAAAACGCTCCATTGTTTACATTAAAGTGCAGAACTCTGAATTCCCAGCCTACGAAATGCGGGAAATCACCATAGGTCCCCGCATGGGTGAAATGTACTTGGTGGAGGCAGGACTGGAAGCTGGCGAAGAGATAGTGACCAATGGAGTATTTGCCATTGATGCGGCTGCACAACTTTCCGGGAACTATAGCATGCTCATGCGCCCGGATGTTAAAACCATGGACGTGCCACAGGCTTTCCAGAAACAAATTACAGCGCTGGCCGATGCATATTTCAAAGTAAAGAATGGTTTGGTCGCTGATGATGCTAAGGCGACAAAATCCGCATTGGAACAGTTACGGGAAGCCTTGAACCAAATTGCCATGGACGAACTGAAAGGCCAGGCACATGATCATTGGATGGCGCTGAAGCAGCAGCTGGCTGAGGCAGCCAAAATGATGCAGGGTGAAGAAACCCTTGTCGGCCTAAGGCAGCATTTCTCAATGCTCTCTGAAAACATGCTGGAAGTCACCGAATCCTTCGGACTGGAAAAAGACAAAGTGTTCAAAGATTTCTGCCCGATGGCTTTCGACAACAAAGGGGCTTTTTGGCTAAGTGAAACTGAAGAAATCCGAAACCCATATTTTGGTGAGTCCATGCTCTCCTGTGGTGAGGTAAAAAAGACTTATCTCAAAGGCCAAAAAGTTTTTGAGGAAGGAGGCCCTGCCAAGCAAGCAGCTGGTGGTCATAATCACTAAAAATTACGGATAAATCCAAGTTAAAATTTGAAGCAATGAAATTATTGAAGTTCATCGGGCAATTGGTAAATAAATCAAGCATAACCATTCTGTTTATTAGTATAGTCTTCCTGGTTTATGTGTTATTAATGAAGTACATCGACCACAGCACCCGATCGATTATTATACTTATTCCGGTACTGGCTCTTTGCAAGGTCATTTTCTTCACCTTCTTCACCTTCCGAAAGATGCAGGCTTTGATGAACCGCCTTGCTGGAATCAGTGAGGTGCTTTTGATTTTTGCATTACTGGTAGTCTTAATGAGCTTCTCATTTGCAACAGATTTCTCCTGTTTGGCAGAGTTTGACAGGCAATCATTTAAAGGGATAAGTGATAATACCAACATGTCTTCTTGGAAAAGGCTCTTTGATTACTTCTATCTGAGTGTTGTCACTTTCACTTCCCTAGGATATGGGGACATTGTGCCTCTTTCTATTCCTGCCAAGTTGCTAGTCATGATGGAAGTAGGTCTAAGTTTCCTGCTCGGGATTTTTGGCCTTTCAAATATCAAGTTGATTCAACATAAAATATCAAATACAATTCAATGAAAACTTGCTGTAAAACAGGAGATGAAAAAGCCCAGATTCAAGTGATAAATGCAACAATAAAAAAATGGGGCAGCCGGATTGCCTGAGGAATAGTCATTCTTCTGGTCACTGGTTTAGCCCTGATTCAAGTATTTAACCTTTAAACAAATAGAAAAATGAAAAAAACAATGATCATGCTATGCCTGGCTTTAGTAAGCTGGGGAGCAAACGCACAACACGACCATGCAGCGCATGGTGCACAAACAAGCAGTCAAACGATGGAACCAATGTTTAAAGACAAGGCATTGGGTTCTTCCTACACGCACTACATTCATTTGAAGAATGCTTTGGTGGCCTCTGATTTTCAGCAAGCAAAATCTGCTTCTGAATCTTTGGTGAAAGCTCTTCACAATGTAAAAGGAAGTGATAAAGTCCATATAGAGGCGGCCAAAGTTGCGCAGGCAGGTTCACTGGAAAACCAGCGAAAGGCTTTCACCGCCTTAAGCAATGAGATGGCCACCTTGGTGAAGGGAGCTGATATCAGCATGGGAGAACTCTATCTGGAATACTGCCCCATGGCCAACGGCAACACCGGAGGCTATTGGCTATCCAACGAAAAGGAGATCCGCAATCCCTACTTCGGTGACAAAATGCTGAAGTGCGGAAGCGTGAAAGAGACGATTAACTGACCCTAGTTTTGGCATAAGGGATTGGGTTCACTATAAGCTGAGCCCGATCCTGACACCAGGCACAAATCAATCAGAAATGAAAAAGAACATCATTTTCAGTATAATATTCCTGGGAGGAATACTGCTGGCCGCACAGGGCCTCTTGGCACAGCCAAGTAGCAAGACAGAGCAACGCCTTATACATATCAATGGAAAAGGCGAGGTATCGGATGACCGGGGCACCAAACTCGGGTACATCAGTAAAGAAGACATAGTCTTTAACAATCAGGGTCAAAAACTGGGCTTTATCAAAAATGGTAAAGTGTATGATGCTGAAGGAAATTCCCTGGGCAAAGCCAAAAAAGATGGCCGCTATTACAACAATGATGGAGTTTTCATTTTGAGTACCAAAACGATGGGTGATAAATGTGAAATCCTGGATCTGGAAGGTCACAAGAAAGGCACGGTACACAAAAACTATAAACTACAAGCGTGTGCTGCTCACTGTTTCTTCTTGGAACAGGAAATGAAAAAAGAGGAAGATAAGTAAAAAGTAAAGCCCTGTTGGAGAGTGGCTCTTGTGTAGGTTGTCATGCATACAATCCTGCCGCCACTCTTCCATCAGGCACCAAACAGAAAAGTCATGAAGAAGAAAACCAACAAGGACAACCCTAAGACATCTACCCGGAATCTGGTGTATGCCTACCTGACCATTGCGGCATTATTAGTGACAGCCACAGCATTGGTGTATTGGATTAACCATCAGCAGCTAAAGCCTTCTGTCAGCTATATCCAGGATGAATTTGAGCGACCAGTTGAACCAAGCCTGGTATGTATGGTCAATGACGCCTATATGGGTGTAGCCCAAATCCCGGTACCGGTCAATGGCAAAACCTATTATGGTTGCTGTGAAATGTGCGTGGATAAGCTTAACAACCTGGAAAGCGCAAGGATCGCGATTGACCCCTATAGTGGTAATCCTGTAGATAAATCAGAAGCATTTATAGTAGTGACTAACCAACAAGGTGCAGTTGCCTACTTTGAATCAGAGGCTAATTACAACGCATTTAAGAAAAACTAAAAACAATCCTTTAACCCAAAATCTATGAAATTGAAACTGCTTTTTTTTGGTCTTGCTGCCATAGTGGCCGTGAAGACTCAAGCGCAACAGTCGGATGAAATTAACCAGGTAAAACAAGTCCTGGAATCATACAAACAGGCCATTGAAAGCCTCGACACAACGGGCACAGGTAATTTATTTGTATCGCAATCAATTGTTATTGAATCAGGCAAAGTTGAAGGCCGATATCAGGACTATCTGGCCAACCACCTGGGCCCGGAGCTCCATCATTTCGAATCTTTCAAGTTTAGTGACTATGAAGTAGCCATTGAAGTCGCTTTGCCATTTGCCTTTGCCACTGAAACCTACATATACACAATTGTGCTAAGCAATGACAAATCAGTTATTGAGCGAAAAGGAGTTGCCACCAGCATTTTGAAAAAAGAAAACGGTCAATGGAAAATATGGCAAACTCATTCGTCAGCAAGAAGACCACAGACCAATCATTAATCACCTAAATAATTTAACAATGAAAAATATTCTAAAAGCAGTCGTATTGCTACTATTCACTACGGCAACCGTATCGGCTCATGACGGCCACAAAAGCAAACAAGACAGCACCGCCCAACAAGCGGATACTGTGATGACCACCCCCACCAGCGAGGCAGATCAAAGTGAACATGAACATACCAGTGAGGCAGTGAGCCACGATGCGCATGAGAAAGATGCACACCACGAAAAAAAGGTCACGGCTGATTTGGCAGATTTCCCCACAATCCATCCACTGATTGTCCATTTCGCTATCGTATTGCTGATTGTGGGAGCCATTCTGGCGGTTGTCAACATCTATTTCATCAAAAAGGAATTGGCGTGGACAGCCTTTGCCCTGGTGCTGGTAGGTTTTGTAGCTGCTTACTTAGCTGGCAGAAACTTCCATCCGCATACTCACGGACTAACCGAACATGCCAAGCTCGTGCTCGAACAACATGACTTCTGGGCTGACTGGACGATCAATCTTGGGTTTATCGGCCTGCTGTTACAAGGGATCAATCTATTTATTTTCAAATCGAAAAGATGGGCAATGGCTATTGTGGCAGTTGTGTTATTGAGCGCTGCTTATGCTGTGGCACAGGCAGGACATTACGGAGCACAATTGGTACACATAGAAGGTGTAGGGCCGCAAGGTAATTTTTTGGAACTGGAGCATGACCACTAATTGACTTGAAATCACCAGTATGCCTGGGTTATTTTTTGATTCGGTACTTACCTGTCCGGTATGTGGCCAGCAGCAGGTTCGCAGAATACCTTATAACGAGCGGCTGGATAGCTTCATTTGTAAGGGATGCGAATGCGAGATTACTGTTCCGGGCGATCAATGCTGCATTTTTTGTGCATTCGGGTCACATAAATGCTTGGTCAGCCAAGGCTGGGAAAAATTAGAACAAAAACAATGGAGAGAAAAAATGAAAAACACAGACCATAAAAAAGAAAAGGAATTCATCCCTGCATTAAGCTATAATTTCCTTACCGGCCTTTATGATACCACCATAAGACTGACCATGCCTGAAAAGAAATTTAGAAGCGAACTAATAGACCGTTTAAAGCCCGAACCTCATGAGCAAATTTTTGAGTTTGGCTTTGGCACAGGGGCTAATCTGGCGATTGCCTCTTCACGGTCTCCCAACTCTTCATTTTTCGGATTAGACATTGACCCTAAAGTACGGGAGATTGCCTTTTCAAAGCTCAAAGACAAAGACATTCTGGTTGAACTCCAACTCTACAATGGGGGCATTTTTCCGTATGATGATGCTGTTTTTGACAAGGCCTACAGTTGTCTGGTATTTCATCAGTTAGATGATGAAACTAAAGCGCATTGTTTCAGTGAAATCTACCGGGTTCTAAAGCCCGGAGGCAAGCTCATCATTGGCTATTGGGGCAAGGCAAAAAACCGATGGATGCGCACAGTTTTTTACACCGTGCAGCTTCTGGACGGTTTCAAAACCACCACAGCCAATGTGAAGGGCTTGCTGCCGGATTACATCCGTGAGGCAGGGTTTTCGGATGTGCAGGAGACAGGCTTTATTAATACCAGGATCGGGTCATTTTGCTATTATGAGGGAACTAAATCATTGAAAATCAAAAATCAAATTTAATTACGGAAATCATGAACTTAAGATTCTACTATATTTTGACCATTTCTTTTTCGTTGCTTAGCCTGTCTACGAGGGCACAAAACCTCACTGAAAAATCAGTCGAAGGCAACACTGATAATCTTCCTGTAAGAGAATATGCCATTTCCATAAATGAGCTGGCAGTGAACAAGGCAGGCAAAGAAGTCATGGGAATGGCCATTAATGGCAGTGTCCCGGGACCCACACTTACTTTTACTGAAGGTGAATATGCCGTAATATATGTAAAAAACGAGATGGATGAAGAAACTTCCATTCACTGGCACGGTTTGTTGTTGCCAAATTTTTATGACGGGGTTCCTTACCTCACCACTCCGCCCATCGCGCCTGGGGAAACACAGAAGTACGAATTTCCCCTGAAACAAGCCGGTACCTATTGGTATCATTCACATACCATGCTGCAAGAGCAGAGTGGTGTTTTTGGCTCTATCGTCATCCATCCTAGAAAAGAAAACCTGGCCTATGACAAAGAGCTCGTTATAATACTTTCGGACTGGACGAATGAAAAGCCTATGAACGTACTCCGTTTTCTGAAACGAGGAACCGAATGGTACAACTGGCGAAAAGGTACGGCCACACCCCTCAACCGCGTTATTGCCAGAGGTGCAATGGGAGCCCAGTTAAATTTCTGGAGGCAGAGAATGGAAAGTGCAGACATTGCCGATATATATTACCCGGCCTTTTTAGTTAATGGTGAACAAGTTCAGGAATATTCCAATTTCAAACCCGGAGAAAAGGTTAGGCTTAGAATTATTAACGGGGCAGCTTCTACCTCGTTTTGGATGACGTTTGGTGGTGAGGAGCCCACTTTAGTTGCGGCTGATGGACTAAACGTTGAGCCGGTCAAGCGCAATAAAACATTTATTGCCATTGCGGAGACCTACGATTTTATTGTAAATATTCCGGAAAGTGGAAAGATGGAATTTCGGGCCACCGCTCAGGATGGTTCGGGAACAGCCTCTGCTTTTTTGGGCCAAGGAGAAGTTTTAGCAGCCGAAGATGTTCCCCGCCCTGATAAAATAGGGATGATGATGCAAATGGCAAAAATGGACATGCGCATGGGGGCTCCTGCCCTAAAATTTAATCCTAAAAAGGACGATCCCCAAAAAATGATGGAGAACTGGGGAATGCAAATGAAAGGCGACAAAAACCCGGATAATGATATGCCGGGTATGAATATGGCCGGAAATAAGGAAGAGGTCTCCCAAATGGATCATTCCTCAATGGATATGTCTGATGATAAAAACTCCAAAATGGATCCGCCAAGTGCTCCCATGGCTGAAATGCCCGGGATGGAAAACATGGACATGTTTTCAGAATACAATTATAATTACCTCAAATCACCTAATAAAACGGTTTACGAAAAGGATGTTCCAGTCAATGAAATCCTGCTCAATCTTACTGGGAATATGAACCGCTACATCTGGAGCATGAATGGGATTCCACTGTCAGAAACTGACAAGATAAAAATCAAAGAGCGGCAAATTACCCGAATCACCCTCAATAACCTGACGATGATGCACCACCCTATGCACTTACACGGCCATTTTTTCCGTGTCATCAACGAAAACGGGGACTACTCGCCCCTGAAGCATACGGTGAATGTACCCCCGATGCAAAAAGTAACCATTGAGTTTTACGGGAACGAATATGGGGATTGGTTCTTTCATTGTCATATTCTCTATCATATGATGGGTGGTATGGCACGGGTAGTCAGCTATGATACACCGGAAGACCCTAGAATGAAACCCTTTCCAATTTCCAAACTGATTCACGAAACCAACCGCTTCTATAGTTGGGGAATGGCAGATGTTGCCTCACATAATACAACAGTCAATCTGACCACTTCAAACATTCGCAATCAATTCAATTTATCAATGGAATACGGATGGAATCAGAACCTGGAAGCTGAATTTTCTTATGAGTATTATCTGTACGATTATTTGAGGGTTTTTGGAGGTATTAATTTTGAGAATACCACCAGGAATAGTTTGGATGATATGAAGACAATTGCCGTGGCTGGTATCCGGTGGTTTACACCTTATATGTTCAATGTTGACCTAAGGATAGATAATGAGCTTCGGCCTAGAATTGGAATCGGTCGATCGCTGATGATATTTCCGAAGTTATCAATTTTTGGCTATTACGAATATCAAATTGATGCAGGATTGGTAAACGGTCTGGAGGCCGGCCAAAATTACAAAGAAGAAATTGTATGGAGTGCCGGTGCACAATACATGCTTTCTAAGAATTTTTCACTGATGACAAGCTATGACAACCGCTTCGGAGCAGGGGGCGGATTATCTGTCATGTTTTAATTAGGAAGTTAGCAGTAATGGTAGGACGACCCAACAGACAATGAAGTGATATGCAAAAAACGACATTTAAGATAACAAAAATGGACTGTCCATCCGAAGAACAAATGATTCGGATGAAACTTGACGATTTGACAAATATTCAATCGTTAGAATTTGACATACCCAACCGACTTTTACACGTTTTTCATATAGACAATAATGAACAAATTTTTCAGCGACTTGACACATTAAAATTTGACACTTCAATTCTCTCGACTGTTTCGGTTGACAATTTTACAGCAACTGACAATCAAAATGACGAAAGAAAAACCTTATGGACTGTTTTAATAATAAATTTTTTGTTTTTCGTTATTGAAATTGTAACAGGACTTATATCAAACTCAATGGGCTTGGTTGCCGACAGTTTAGATATGCTGGCTGACAGTATTGTTTATGGACTTGCATTAATTGTTGTTGGCGGAACAGTAGTCAGAAAAAAGAATATCGCAAAATTTGCAGGATACTTTCAAATCCTTCTTGCTGTAATTGGTTTTATAGAAGTAGTCAGACGATTTATTGGAGTCGAGAAAATGCCTGACTTTCAAACAATGATTTTCGTTTCGATTGTAGCGTTAATAGCTAATGTTATTTGTCTGTATTTATTGCAAAAGAGAAAAAGCAAAGAAGCTCATATGCAAGCAAGTATGATTTTTACTTCAAATGACATAATCATAAATTCGGGAGTAATTACAGCAGGACTTTTGGTTAATTGGCTCAATTCAGGTTATCCCGACTTAATTATTGGAGCAATTGTATTTGTCATTGTAGCGAGAGGAGCTTACAGAATTTTACAGCTATCAAAATGACGACTAACAAGACAACGGAAGAAACCACTACTGCTAACAGCGGTTTTGCGTCAGGCGGGGGAAACGGCTTCGTATGACAGTTTTTCGTAACTTTGAAGTTTACGGCTTCGTAAGGAAGTTTTGTGCTAAAAACCCGCCCGAACGCAAAGCCGCAAACCGTTATGGAAGAAAGTTATAAAAAAGGAAGTTTAAGTTTATTAGGATCAATTGCTTTAGGCACTGGTGTAATGATCGGTGCAGGAATCTTTGCATTATTGGGCCAGGTGGCTGAACTGTCAGGGACCTGGTTTCCTTACATTTTCGTTTTGGGAGCTCTCATTTCAGCATTTAGTGCTTACTCCTACATCAAAGTTTCAAATACGTATCCTTCGGCTGGGGGGATAGCCATGATTTTGAAAAAAGCTTATGGTAAATCAACCATAACAGCTTCTGCATCATTATTAATGGCACTATCCATGGTAATCAACGAAAGCCTGGTTGCCAGAACTTTTGGCTCTTATACCCTACAACTGTTCGAAGTTGAAAACAAGGAACTTTGGATTCCCATATTGGGTGTTGCTCTTTTGGTTAGCGCTTTTTTGATTAACATATCTGGCAACCAGCTGATAGGAAAGTCATCACAGTTCATGTCATTTATCAAAATTATCGGAATTCTGATTTTTGCCATAGGAGCTCTCTGGGCAGTGGGTTTTTCTCTGGAAGGGTTGATACCAAAAGCCATCAAAAACACTGATTATTCAGCAACCAGTTATATTGGGGCTTTAGCACTTTCCATTTTGGCCTACAAAGGATTCACTACAATAACTAATAGTGGTGGCGAAATTACAGAACCTCAAAAAAATGTTGGCCTGTCTATTATTATTTCTTTGTTGATATGCACAGTGGTGTATTTTCTGGTTGCTTTCGCTGTAAACTCAAGCCTTACAATCTCTGAAATTATTCAAGCCAAAGATTACTCCCTTGCTGAAGCTGCCAGACCTGCTTTTGGAGATTTTGGTCTTCATTTTACCGTTGCTATTGCCATAATAGCTACTATTTCGGGAGTGATTGCCAGCATTTTTGCAGTCTCTCGCATGACGGCTATGCTTACAGATATGGAACTTATTCCACATAGTCATTTGGGCATGTCAGGCCGAATACAGAAGCATATGTTGGTGTATGTGGTGTTTATCGCTATCATCCTGACTATTTTCTTTGATCTGTCCAGAATTGCTTCCATAGGAGCCATTTTTTATTTGGTGATGGACATCATTATTCATTGGGGTGTATATAAGTATTTGAGGAAAGAGGTGAAAGCCAATGGAACAATTGTACTCACAGCGATGGTGTTGGATTTCATCGTATTGGCAGCTTTCTTATGGATCAAGGCATCATCTGACCTTTTGGTTCTTATTGTTTCTGCATCTGTGATGCTAATAGTTTTCGCAGGTGAAAAATGGTTCTTAAGTCGGGCAGATAAATCCACCCAAAAATGAAGCGCAACAGAAACTACTACATCCGCAAAACGCACCGGTATCTGGGGCTTTTTATAGGCATTCAGTTTATTGGGTGGACGATCAGTGGCCTCTATTTTAGTTGGACGGATATTGACAAAATCCATGGAGACCAGTTCCATCGTGAACATGTAATGACGCATTCACCCCCGGACTTAATCAGTCCGGCTCAGTTAGATTCAACGCTTGGTATTTCATCCCTTGAGCTTCGCTACATCAATCACCAACCGCATTATTGGGTCAACGATAGTCTGCTTTACAATGCCCTGACCGGGCAAATCAAAAAGGGCATAACCGAAACGGAGGCGGTCGAAATCGCACAGAACCATCTCGTAAAAAACCTGAAAATCCTGAAAACCGAATGGATTACTGAAACCGACAACCATCATGAATACCGTGGCAGGCCGCTACCAGCCTGGGCTGTCCACTTTGAGCATCCCGAAAACCTTACGGCCTACGTAGATGCCCGTAACGGCAACTTCGAACGGGTACGCCACAGCCGTTGGCGTTGGTTCGATTTTCTCTGGATGTTTCACACCATGGATTATGCCGGGCGGGACAACTTTAACAATTGGCTGCTCAGGGCATTTTCAGTCTTTGGCCTTTTTACAGTGCTTTCAGGCTTTACACTTTACGCAGTATCCTCTAAAACTTTCTTAAAAACCACTTCAAAACTTAAAAAGAATAAATGATGAACAAACTGATTTACACACTTGCACTGGGATTGCTGATCGTATCCTGCCAAAACAAAAAAGGTGAAAATGGTGGTCACGAACACCATCAGCCGGAAAAAGCACCTACTGAACAATCGGACAACTCGAAAAAGAGTCTCCCGCAGGAGGCTCATGCCGAAGTAGGTAATACGCACATCACCATCAAGTACCACTCTCCTGCCGTTAGAGGTAGGGTCATTTGGGGAGGCTTAGTACCTTATGATGAGGGTTGGGTAACTGGTGCCCACAGTGCTACCAGCGTTGAGTTTTCCAAAGCAATCAAGATAGCAGGTACGACCATCCCCAAAGGCAAATATGCCTTCTTTACCATTCCCGGACAGGAACGCTGGACATTGATCCTGAACAAAAACTGGGAGCAGCACCTGGCTGATGATTACGATCAGGCAGAGGATGTCATCAGGATAGAAGTAACTCCTGAAACAGGAATGCCCCTTGCCGAGCGGCTTACTTATACCATTGAAGACAAAAGAGAGGGTTCGGGCGCTATACGCATGTCATGGGAGAAGCTAAGTGTTTCCCTTCCATTTAAAACAGATTAACCACTATAATTTTTTCTCATGGAAAAGCATAATCACGAACATCACAAGCATCATACACACGAGGATCACCAAAGGAACCAATCATCAGATCATCAAACCACCAGCAAATCAGATCATCAGCATGGACACCACGACCATCATGCCATGATGATCGAAGATTTCAAAAAGCGTTTTTGGATTTCTCTGGTGCTCACGGTACCGATCCTGGCACTATCTCATATGATCCAGCAATTACTGGGATTTGAGCTAACCTTTTTTGGTGATCAGTACGTCCTTTTTGGGCTTTCCACTATTGTCTTCTTTTATGGGGGCTGGCCTTTTCTTAAAGGACTTTGGGACGAGCTAAAAGACAAAAACCCGGGCATGATGACCCTGATCGCAGTGGCCATTACCGTGGCTTACGTATACAGCTCGGCAGTGGTGTTTGGTTTGGAAGGGATGGACTTCTTCTGGGAGCTGGTCACACTGATTGTCATCATGCTGCTGGGGCACTGGATCGAGATGAAATCGGTAATGGGTGCATCAAGAGCGCTCGAATTACTGGTGCAGATGATGCCTTCCGAAGCTCATTTGGTTCAGGGAGACCAAATCAAGGACATCAAGGTTGATCAACTGAAAAAGGAGGATATCATCCTGATAAAAGCCAATGAAAAAATACCTGCGGACGGTACAGTGGTGGATGGGGAAAGCCACCTGGACGAAAGCATGCTCACCGGTGAAAGCAAGCCGGTGAAAAAATCCAAAGGAGACCAGGTAATTGGTGGATCGGTTAATGGCAGCCAGTCGATCAAAGTAAAGGTTTCCAAAACCGGGAAAGAAAGCTACCTCAACAAAGTGATCACGCTGGTAGAAGAGGCTCAGAAAACTAAATCGAAAACTCAAAACCTCGCAAATGTTGCAGCCAGATGGCTCACTTTCATTGCCATAGGTGCCGGTACAGCTACGCTGGTGACCTGGATCAGCTTGGGTAAGCCTTTAGATTTTGCATTGGAACGAATGGTGACCGTCATGGTTATTTCCTGTCCACATGCGTTGGGTTTGGCCATACCACTAGTTGTAGCCATTTCCACTGCTGTTTCAGCAGGAAAAGGCTTGCTGATCCGCAACCGTACTGCTTTTGAAAATGCCCGGAAGATTACCGCAATGGTGTTTGACAAAACAGGCACGTTGACCGAAGGCAAATTTGGTGTCTCACGATATGAGAGCCTTTCTGATGATATGAACAAAAATGAACTGCTGTCCTTTGCCGCTTCGCTGGAGCAGCAATCGGAGCACCCAATTGCACAAGGCATTGTGAAAGCAGCGAAAGAAGCAGGTCTGGCATTGAAAAAGGTAGAAAATTTTGAATCACTAACAGCCAAGGGCATTCAAGGCAAGATCGAGGGAAAAAATTGGAAAGTAGTCAGCCCTGGCTACCTGAAAGAAAACGACATAAAGATCCCCGAACAGGCAGGATCTGACGCAGCTGAAACCATAGTGTTTGCCCTCAGGGAAGAAAAACTTATTGGGTTCATTGCCCTGTCGGATAAGATCAGGGAAGAAAGCTCCAAGGCCATCGAAACGCTTCGGGAAAAAGGTATGAAACTGTATATGGCCACTGGTGACAATGAGAAAACGGCCAAAGCAGTAAGCGATAAACTTGGGCTGGATGGCTACTATAGCGAGGTGCTTCCACACCAAAAAGTAGAGATTATCAAGAAGCTTCAGAAGGAAGGCCACTTTGTGGCTATGACGGGTGATGGGGTAAATGATGCCCCTGCATTGGCACAAGCCAATGTGGGCATTGCTGTAGGTTCCGGTACCGATGTGGCTGCCGAGACAGCCGATATCATATTGGTCAACAGCAACCCAAAAGACATTGCCAATCTGGTACTGTTTGGCAGGGCCACTTACAACAAAATGATCCAGAACCTCGCTTGGGCTACCGGCTACAACGCAATTGCATTGCCTTTGGCCACAGGGTTTATCCCCGGCCTGGTGATCAGTCCTGCTATAGGCGCAGTATTCATGAGCCTGAGTACGATCATAGTGGCCATTAATGCGCAATTGCTGAAAAGGAAGATGAAAAGCTGAACTATTTAGAAATCTCCCAAGGGTACTTGCCGACTTTTGCAATACCCTTGCATTACATTTATTCGTATATTTGCATTCAATGAAAATCACGTGCTACATATTGAGTTTTTACTTTATGTCCCTGGCTGGGCTAGCATGTGCTGACACTTTACCTTTAGACAATACAAAGGATAATGTTTCAGTTATTAGCAGCACTGATGGGAATCATAACCACGAGCACCAAAGCGATTGGGACGGATGCTCCCCGTTATGCGTTTGCCATTGCTGTCACGTACACTTCGTATCAGCAGCCGGAGTTGATTTCACGCACCTCGTGAAATTACCTGCGGTTTACACTTCTTATTTTCAGGATTTCAGCAACGCTGATATCTCTGGTTTTCTTAAACCTCCAATGTCATAATTTCCCGCGTTTAGAAGGATCAGTATGTCTGACCGATAAGTCTTGTGTCAAGATGCAAGGTCTTTAATCATCCTGATAGCTCGCTAAACATCCCTTCATGTGCCTTTTTTCAAAGGCATCCTTTTACTGTGTTCAACCCTATTCAGAAAGTTGAAAAAACTGAATAAAATCAAAACGAAAAAAAGGAAAAAGAGAAGGAAGAAAATCACCATAAAAACTGTGCTGAAATGGTTTTTTATTGTGCTGATTAGTGCAATTCTCATTATAGCAACCATTGCCAGGCTTCTTCACTTCTTTATTTTCCATGTCAAATAATTAATAATCGTATGATCAATAAAATAATTTCTTTTTCGATAAAGAATAAATTCATTGTGGGCTTGCTTACGCTGGCCCTCATCGGAGTGGGTATCTACTCTATGTCCACAGTTAATCTTGGATCCGTGCCGGACATTACCAACAACCAGGTGCAGGTAATCACTGTTTCTCCCAACCTGGCCACCGAGGATATAGAGCAGTTTGTTACCTATCCTGTAGAGCTTGCAATGGGCAACCTACCGGGGGTGGATGAAATCCGGTCTATTTCCAGGTTTGGCCTATCGGTAGTCACCATTGTTTTTGAAGACGATATGGGGATATACAAACCCCGGCAACTGGTGCAGGAAAAGCTTAATGAGGTAAGGGATAAAATCCCTGAGAAATTTGGCAGCCCGTCT